>LQAJ01000006.1_pt1 | contig 264038 bp, 280 predicted proteins | sample 1535811 | NCBI WGS metagenome assembly LQAJ01 (sample SAMN04331587, study PRJNA305678) | bioreactor metagenome | isolation source: bioreactor_6 inoculated with Wadden Sea sediment 2nd replicate of a... | place: Germany: Wadden Sea, Janssand Flat | reverse complement strand
AAAAAAAATGGCTAAATGATGAATTAACATTTTATAAATGGTTAAGAAAAAAAAATGTTTCTTTTTGATATACTATACAATCATCTGAGTTTTCTCAAACACAACGAAACTCAAATCAATGCTAAAAAAAATTCATCTCAGGCAAAGGGCAGTGGTCTCAGAACTAAACGATGATATCAGCGATGAAATTATCAATAAATACAAAGAATCAAATCGATTTGTTGACGAAAAAAGAAATTTAACCCTTCAGGATTATGGGTATTATTAAAATTGTCTGAAAGACAGTCCCTCACTTTTCAAGCAGTATGGTGACATAGGCACTGTATCTTTGTAAGGGTTTAAACTTCAGAAAGAACTGATCTATTGTTTTGTTGTAAACAAAATTGTTTTTGAAAAAACTACTCTCCTTGAATTTCACCCGTTTAAAATATCTTTCAAACAGAACGGCATCTGAGAATTTAAGCGGCTGGTCCGTTCCCACATGCGTTGAGAAAAGGTGATGCCTGGCATAACGAAGCAGATTGATCACCGGATTATGTCTTAACGGCTCACAGAATGCCGCCCTGCCTCCCGGTTTCAGCACCCGGGCGATTTCAGGCAGACATTTATCCAGCTGCAGGTGGTGAAGAATGGCATTGCCGAACACATAGTCAAATTCCTCATTTTCATAGGGTAGCACTTCCCCGTCCGCCGCCTGAACCTCAGCATTGGACAACCCATTGTAATCCAGCCGTTTTCTCACCAGCTCCACACTTTTTCCGATATATCAAATCCTTTGACGCTTTCAGCCTTTTTGGCCAGGGCGATGGTGGCCCATCCTCTCCCGCATCCAAAATCTAAGACCCGGATCCCGGGTTGTCCGATACGATCGAAAAATCCATACACCGGGCGCAGGGTGTTCTGTCCGTTGAAAATCTGTTCATAGGATTTGGTGTATTCCAGATCTTCTGACTGAGCCATCCGTTTCGAGGCCCTCTCATCCCATTTTTCCTTTTCAACATCATATCGTCCCATACCTTTATTCCTCTCAAAAAATAGCGTCAATTGTCTACTGTCAGTTCGATATCATCAACCATTATGTCTATCGGCTCATCATCATGCGTGGTGTATAAAACCAGTTTCAGCACATTGGCATTTTCTGATATTCGGGCAGAGGCGTTAACCATCACCCACCGGCGTGATTCAGGTTGACCCGGCTTTATCCGGATACTGTCATATGGCGTTTGCGTATAACCCATGACCGCGGGCATTTCCGTTTTAACGTCATGGTGGTTATTTGTGATCTCCACAAGGCTCAGCACCGGACAATCCCTGAATTTTATCTGGTTGGCCAGAATTTTGTAACTAAGGGTCACCTGTTTTCCCCTTGCCAGGGATACGCCATAAGGACTGACCCGGTTTGACAGCCAGGTGACCGGCCGGGCGCCCCTGCCTGTAAAAGCCGGATCAGCAAATGTCCCCTGTGCCATTTTTATGCGGAGTGCACGGCCGTGTCCACCGGATGGATTCTCAATGGAAAGGATAGGGGTTCCTTTCGGACCGGGATGCCTGAGGTTGTTCCATGCCCAGTGTGCCGGTTTTCCTGACCGGTCAGTCAGTTCAAAATCACCGTTTTTCACCAGGTTCCGGTGTTGGAATGATTCAGCAAGACGGGTTTCAGCCACCGGATCCCGATAGGCCACAAACGAATTGCCGAACAGGGAAAGGTAGAATTCTGACGGGTCATGCGGGTTGATGGTCAGTGTGTGGTAATTGCCCTGAAATTTTTTCAGGTGTTCCCAGTCCACCCGTTCCCATGTCACTCCCGCATCCATACTTCTCATGACCCCGGCATACCTGACCACCGCATACACAATATCCGGAAGTTCCGGATTGATGGCCACGGAAGTCGGCTCTCCATTTTCGTTCTTTCGTTTTTCAGGCAGCCATTCATCGGCGGATAAAACCAGATGCCAGGTGTCTCCCCCGTCAACGGTTTTATGAATACCGGCTGCTGACTTTATCTTGGCAGGGCCGGTGCCGGGCACAACAGCGGCATACGCGATGTCCGGATTTCCAGGATGAACCGCCATCTCCACCGCGCCGGCCAGATTATCCCCCCCCTTTTCTCTCCCAGGACCGACCCCCGTCCATGGACTTAAATATGCCGCCGGAATGATCATAGGATTTCCGGATCCGCTTTGCCGGCCGTTTCCCTCCCCGGGTGGAAGAAGCCATGTACAGGATATCCGGATAATCCCTGCAATAATCCAGGCTCATCAACGGAAACGGGAAAAGAAACGCCTGGGGCCCAAGCAGGCGGACAAAGGATCTGCCGTTGTCTAAGGACAGGAAAATACCGCTTTCATAGCTGCCTCCCTGATGGATCCAGTTGACCAGGGCATAGAGTCTGCGCTGGTGAAATCCGTTCCCCGGCTGGATCACCAGATCGGTGATAATGCCGTCCGGCAGAGACGTATCTCCGGGCATCAGGGCTCCCAGCCGTGATTCCCATGGTCTGTCCGGAACAGCATCCCGCAGACAGCGGGATAATCCCCTTTGCAGGACATGCCGTAATAGCGGGTCTGGGGAAACTCAGGGTCAACGGCAAAGGCCATGCAGCTGCCACTGCTTTCAAGCATCTGTTTTTTCCAGTAGGCCAGAGGATGCAGGTCCGGATATTTTTCCTTCCAGAATGCCTGAACTGAATATCCCCGGTCATTGCTGATCATCAGGCCGGTATCTGAAAACCCCAGGTAAACCCGGTTGGGATTGATCTGATCCCACCAGGCCTTGTAACTGGTCAGAAGGGTCAGGCCGTTTCCGTGCCACGCCTGTTTGTCAGCCAGATATTGGGCGGCCCCCAGCTCCCAGGTGTCCCCTCCGTCACGGCTGACGTAAACCTGACCCAGGTACAGGGTATCCGGATCTTCCGGCGCCATAAAAAAACGTCCCGGGGCAATTTGTTTCTGTACCTGAAAGAAGGGGGAAAATTGCCTTTGTAATCAGTGCTGTTGAATTCCAGCAGTCGGGTCAGCCACTTCCACGTCTGTCCCTTATCTTTGCTCACAAACAAACCGGCCCTGCCATGGGAAAAGCACCAGACCCATCCGGGTCTTTCCTTGTGGGTTCTCAGAATGGTGGCCTCAGGCGGGCCTTGAGATACTTTCTCCCATCTGCCCGTCATCACGTCTCCGTGATAGATCGCCCCGTTTTCAAATCCTGCCCACAGCCATTTTTTCACACTGTCATAGGCCAGAGACACGGCTTTTTTTGCCGGAAGTCCGGTCACTTTGTCCCATCGGGTGTCTTTCAAATTTCTTTTGAATACCCCGTTTTTACAGGCCAGATAAATCATTACATCATCATTTTGATGAACTGAAACCACCGGCGTTCTCCCGCTGGTTTCCTCATATCGGCCAAACATGTTTTCCGGATCGATGCCCTGGCTGAAATCAGTAAAGCTCTGGCCCCCGTCCCGGCTGATCATCAACCTTTGGAGCCGAAATCCCACACAATGGTCGCAGGGCGGGTATCGATCACCAGACCGAAGGCGTTCCAGCCGGCAGCATGAGGATCATGGTTGATCAGCGACCATGTTTCGCCGTCATCACCCGATATGGCAAGGCCTTCTTCATTATCCAGAGAAAATCCTGCATACCAGGTCCCTGGTTTTTCCGGATGAGGCACAATGGGCGACATAGTGGGATGGCCGTCCGGCGCAATGGGGTCAAACGTCCGGGTACCGTCTTTGCTGCGCAAAAGACTTCGCGTCATATCAGAGGTCACCAGAAAAGTGCCGGTTTTCGGGTGCATGGCATAAGCAAGCGTTCCACCCGAACCACCGGGATCAACCGTCCGCCAGATCCCGCTTTCCACAGGGATGACAAACGGTTTTTTTAGGGGTTCTATCTTTGTACCTGATGGTCCGGACAAGGGTCTGACGTCCTGAACCACAGGTTCTGGTTTTTCAGCAGCCGGCATGGGATTTTGGTCTGACAGAGGTGCTTTGAAAAACGGATAAAGCCCTGCCAGAATTGCGATCGCAAGGATCAAATTGATGATGATACAGGTTCGGAGCTCTAAGGTTTTGGACGATCCGTCATTCCTGCATCACCTAACCCAGGACCCCTTATCATAGAGAAATATTTCTGTCATCTGCCTGACAGACCGGACAGTGTACTTACCCGTCTTTGCCAGATCCCGGGTCCGGCCGATGGACTCAAACAGGTATTCTCTGTACTGGAGCACCCCTGTATACATGTCATCTTCGCTGTCAGCCGGTTTCACTTCTGTTTCGACAGATGATCTGTCCAGATAATAATACCTGGCTACATAATTATTTTTTCCGGCTGTCACCTCAGGGATTTCCTGGGTATATTTATACGAGCTTTGCAGGGTATCCACCCATTCCTGAACAAACCGCTGAAATCTGAGACTGACTGTTTCCAGGTTTTCTGCCTGACATGGGAAAGGGGATAACCCTGCCAGACAGAAAACCCAAACAGTGATCAGCGCTACCTTACGAATTTTCATCCATCACTCCGTGCAGCAGAATTTCCACCCGGCGGTTCAATGATCGCCCGGTTTCAGTCATATTCGTGTATTTGGGTGACTCCTCACCAAAGGATTTCACTGAAATCCTGGCTGCATCAATGTTTTTGGACACCAGGTACGATTTTACGGATTCCGCCCGCTTCAAGCCAAGCGCCATATTATAAGCCTTGGACCCCATGGAACAGGTATGGCCGTGAAGTTCGATTTTGCCGTCGTATTTTTTCAATATTTCAACCGCTCTGTCCAGAACCGGCTGCATGTTCGCTTTTATCCGGCTGGAATCAAAGTCAAAAGAGATGTCCCGAATCACGATACAATGGGTGATCTCTGCCGGACCGGGCATGGGAATCGGTTCCGGATCCGGCTTTGACTTCACTTTAGGCCTGGGTGCCGGAACCGGCGCAGACTCTGGTTTGGGCAGCGGTTTTTCTTCTGCAACCGTTTTGACAGGAGGGGGAACGATTCTTTCCAGTCTGGTAATGGCCACCCGGAACCCCATTTCCGGGTTGGTATCTTCCGGATCAAACCAGGACCGGTAGGCAGAGCGGCAGTATTCCGGGTAATGGGCCCAGCTCCCGCCACGCCTGATTTTTGCCTTGGCAGTTTTCGCCCCTTTGGGGTCTGTGGCCGGATAAAAAGGATACGGTCTCTGCCAGTCACTGCACCATTCCCAGACATTGCCGTGCATGTCATAGAATCCCCATGGATTGGGGCTTTTCAACGCAACCGGGTGCGGCGCATGTCCGGAATTCCGATAATACCACCCCACGGTATCCAGATACGGATTGGTACTGAAATCCCCCTCAATGACCATGGGACCGTTGAAAAAAGCAGACGTGGTTCCGGCCCGGACCGCATATTCCCATTCCGCTTCAGTGGGCAGGCGGTAATGAATGGTGTTCTCCATTTCATTCAGCCGTTTTAAAACATCATGACATCTGAGTAACGCACATTTCTACCGGACAGGTCATCCCGCAGTTTCAAATGGGACGGATTGGTTCCCATCACATCATACCACTGCTGCTGGGTCACCTCCGTGGTTTGAAGATAAAAGGGCTGAGTCAGTGTCACCTGGTGATAAATTTCATTTTTATCCCGTCGGATTTCCGTATCCGGGCTTCCCATCATAAACGAACCCGTCGGAACCCGAATAAACTTCATCCCGATGGAATTGGTATATTCGCGGGGTTCTCCCAAAGAGACGACGTCCGGCTCACTCAAGAGGTCTTCACCGAAATCCAGGGTTCCGTTCGTCCTGGGAGGCATGACTTCATACAGTGCCATGATTTTGACAAACTGATACCTTTTGTTGACGGTTTCATCCACGTTTTTAGGGCTGTCGGTTTCACCGACGCCATATACTTTATGGAAAGAGTGAGGCACATTGATCAGGTAATGATCAATGATGGGGATCGGTGCTTGGGCTCTGGCTTTGGACAACACCAAGTTATGATTCTCTTCCCCGGTGGCAGATGCACTTCCCATGATCACAAATACCAGTTTCCTGCCCTGATTGTTGCGCTCCAGGGAATCCAAGTATCTGACCAGACGGTGATATTGAAAATCATTTTCAGAAATCACCGCCGAGTTGGTCGGAAAGAAAATGGTGATATCACCGGTCCCCTGTTTTTCAGCAATCTCCTGAAGGATCTGATGACTGTCTCTGGATAGGTTCATATGCTGATTATATGATCGTATCAACTCCTGGGATCTCTGATAGTCATTATTTGATGCAGCAATCTGGAAATCATTCCTGTCCTGAACCGCCTGATTGTATGATGTGGCAAAATGCTCCGCCGTGTCTGATACGCTTTTCGGGGAAGACAGTTGAATGTCTTCTTTGGGGGGCGAAGAAGGCGGCATCGGTTCTGCCATCTCATGCGCAGGCTTTTTATGACCCGTGCATCCCAACACATATAAAAACAGACAAAGCACCGTAAACAACAATTGTTTTCTGAAAATTTTACATATCATAAATGATCTCCCCTTTTTATTTTTATGACGACAGCCCGCCAATGCCAGTCAATTTCATTACACTTCTTTGTATATTGCCCGCATTTCAGCAGCACATTTTTCCCAGGAAAACAGTCTGGATCTTTCAAGCCCCCTGGAAACAAGCGTTTCTCCAACTGAATCTGAATCGTGTATTGTTTTAACGGCCTGATAAAATGCCTCCGGATCAAAACGGGTCTGATACTGTCACCGCAGCACTGCCGGTTATTTCCGGAATGGCGCTTCTGCCGGTGGTAATCACAGGGCATCCGGATGCCATTGCTTCCAGCGCAACCAGACCGAACCCTTCGTAAACCGAAGGAAACACAAACGCATCCGCGGCATTGTAAAACAGTTCGATCTGATCCACCCTTGGAAAATACGTTACAACATCTTCAAGTCTGTTTTCATGAATATATGTTCTGGAACTTTCCGACTGCTTTCCGATACGGATGAGAACGACATCCGTATGGGTTTGAGAAATGATTTTCATGGCCTTCAGCAGCGTCTTGATATTCTTTCTTTCGTTTTCCGTGCCGATATTCAGCAATATAAACTTATCAGCCAAAGGCCCAGCTCTCTCCGGCACTCAAATTTATTTCTGGGTTTAAAACAGCTGGAATCAAGGCCGTTATAGACGACCCTGATTCTGTCGCACGGAAGATTAAACTGCCGGATGATATCCTTTTTGGTGTTCTCTGAAATAGCGATAATCATGTCCGCCTTTTTTATTCTGGCCTGTGAATGATAATTTAAGAGTCTCTTGATATTATCCGCTGCCCCACGGCCGAAATCAAACCGTTTTTTTTTGACCTGACCAAAAGTAAACAGGTCATGGCAGGTAACGATCACCTTCTTTGTCCTGACGTCCGGTACCATAAATGACATCCAGTCCGTGGCCAGGTGAACGACGTCAAACGGTTTCATCTTTTGTTTTACTGGATATCCGCCACACATCTGCAAAAAAAACCGGTTGAATTTCCGATGGCGGGTCGGCCGCCTGAAGTCCCATATCGCGCCATTAACGGTATGCTTGATTTCATCGGTTTCCCGGGCATATTGAACATAGACCGGGGTAATATCCCTGTCTTTTTGAAACTGTTCAAACAGCGGCTGCCAGTAGTTACCGAATCCTGTCCCCGGATAGCCTTCCGCAATAAATGCAACCTGTTTCATGATTGAATGCGCTCCTTTAAGCGTATGATTTTCAGCGCATCCATAAACCCTCTCAATCTCTCAGATTCACCCGCCTGCCTCTTCAGTAGATACCGGACGGCAAACTTGATAAAAACACCTGTAAAGGAATAATAGAACAGCAGGATTTCATATCTGTTTCGCCGGATGTGCTGATTGAACAGCCGGTAGGCCGACAGAATAATGTCCCGTCCCCGATAATAACTGGCCGGCCGTTCAATGATTGAAAAATGATGAATCAATTTTGCCGAAGGCTGGACATAGAGATTGAATTTTTTTGACACACGAAAACTGAAATCCTTGTCCTCACCCTGGCAGTGACCGTCCAGATAGTCCTCTGAAAACGAAAAAGACCTGAATACTTTTTTGTGAAAAGAAAAGCCGCTGCCTCCAAGTGTCTGTGTCTTTGCCAGTTTTGTGAATGGATTCACCCGCTGCATGTTGTTCTGTTCTGAAAAGCCCGACAGCGTTACCCCCCCCGGCTGCACCGGTGCAATCAGAAAAAGGATATTGTATATAAATTCGATAAAATGGATCGGTTTGGCCGGTTTCAACACCACCTGGACCCCGCTGACACCGCCCAGGTCTGCGTCCTTTCCACTCTCATATATCATGAACAGCTTCTGAAAATAATCCGGCTTCAGAGCGACATCATCATCCAGAAAAAAAATGATATCCCCTTTGGCCATTCTGACCCCCAAATTTCTGGACCGCGTCAGACCTTTTTGGATTTTTTTTACAAAATAGCACTGAACCCCTTTTTGCTCAAGATCGCCTTTAAGAGGCATTTCATCAAGGTTTCCGTCATCCAGAACGATCACTTCATCAGGCCGGCGAATCTGGTCGATAATTGATGACAGACATTCACGCAATTCTTTCGGCCGGTTATATGTCGGAATAATCAGTGTTGATTTCATCAGTCACCATTTTCCTTATGACGGCCGCCTCTTCCAAAAGATCCACCCATTTTTTCTCAATCACTTCTTCAGAGAACATGCGGGCTCTCAATGAGGCCATTTGTCTGTAGTGCGCCTGTATGGTTTTGTCTTCCAGCATTAGCTGCATGGCTGAGCTGAGATGGATTTCCGCAGGTACAAGTGGTTCTGTCGTTTTTTTGTGCAGGTCTTGGAAAGGCGGGGTAAGTATCCCATACCGGGCAATATCAACAACCCTGGTCTTTTTCATGGGATCAGTTGCAGGGGCGAGCAGTTCCCGAGGACCTGAGGAACAATCCGTGGATATCACGGGCAGACCTATAGCCATTGCCTCCAGCAATACATTGGGAAACCCTTCCACATGAGATGACAACACAAAACAGCTCGCTTTTCTGATGCATGCCATCAGATTTTCTGAAAGGCTGCAATCACCACACGATCATGGACACCAAGCATCCGTATCAATTCAAGAAGGTCCTTTTTCAATGGACCGTCACCGATGATCATGAGACAAATAGCAGAATCGTTCCGGCACAGCATTGCAAACGAGCGGATTAATTCCATATGTCCTTTCTGCCTCACCAGCCGGCCTGAAGAGACCACTACCGGGTTTTTGAACAACGGGTCATATTTCCAGGCTGCCGTCTGCAGTGATTTTTTTTTCAGCATCTCGATATTACAGAAATTCTGGATGATGGAAATCCGTTGTTTTCTGACTGAAAATTCTGACCTGAAACTTTGCGCAGACTCCAGAGAGTTGAAATTGATCAGATGCGCCCGGTTCAACAGCAGCGGATAAAAACATTTTATCAGCAATTGTTTAGCGATCGTCTTCTGTTTCAGCCTGTGCATATGAATCCGTATGGATATGATTCTGATTTTGGGAGCGGTCAGCATAAGATTCAGGATATTGGCCCTTTCCATAAAACTGATCACCACATCAATCCTTTTTTTCCGAATCAGATGTTCTAGCTTTACATAGATACCAACTGCAGACAATGATTTTGACACCACCCCCCTTACCACGGGTTTTTTGCTCAAACAAATAATGTTTCTCAGCATTTGATCCCGGATATCTTCATCCCCCGGAACCTGCACATCAAATGTTTTGTCCAGAGAAAAATAAAAAAAACGGACGTACCTTTCCGGATCAGCATCTGCATCAGCCTCAATGCCATGACCTGGGCACCACCGACTTCAAGGGAACCGATAAGGATTCCGATGCGATTGTCTGGAAAATCTTTCATTACAGGCACTGAACGGCGCCTCCCTGATCACCCTTTTTCAGGGTCCCACTTGGTGACCGTTTTTCCGAAAACAAAAAAAATCACTCCCATCATGGTACCAAGCCATCCCCAGACAGAAAAAAAAACCGATTTCACTCAATTTTTTCAACCCCTTTCCCATTGCCAGGTTTGATATTCCAACAGCATCAAAAACAGGATAGGACAGAGACAGGGCATAGCAGGACAGCTGAAGCCACAATGCAACGGTAGCTGTCATCATTCCACTTTTACTCAAAAGATAGGAGCATACAAGAATCAGTACCAAACAAAACGGCACCGATCTTCTCAATACTTTGTTTATAAACAATCCCAGGGAAAAAAAACCAAAACGTAACGGATTCAGCAACCTTCTGTTAATTTTTAGACCGTTAAGACTTCTGCTGACGATCCTGATGCGCCGTTTCAGTTCATGGCGGCCATTTCTCGCAGGAATTTTGATGGATGCAATGGCCCGAGGATCAAAAACAAACCGATAGCCCTGACCGATGACAGCCAGAGACAAAAACGCATCATCGGTTACACCCTCAGGGATCTGATTGAACAATGTTTTGCGAATTGCATACAGTTTCCCATCATGGGAGGTGATATTGATCCCGTTTCTGGTCTCCAGCCATTTAATCCATGAATCCCACTGAATATACCTCATCTGTCCGAATTCGATAGATGAATCAGTTCGGCCAAACACCCTCTGGCCGCACACCCCCCCCATGTCTGTGTCTGAAAAATAACCCGAAAATATTTGAATCGACCGACTGTCCAAGAAGGCATCTGCATCGGAAAAAACCAGAATATCTCCCCGGCTTTTCTCAACACCGAAATTTAATCCATGGTGTTTGCCTTTGTGATCATTGAAATGAAACAAATGAATATATGAAGACAAGTAGGGTTTGATCACATTCAGGGATTGATCGGTTGATCCGTCCGATATCAGGATCAATTCCAGTTTGTCCTTCGGATAGTCGAGGTTGAGAAAATTTTCAATTTTATATTGAATTAATGCTTCGGCATTCCGGAAAACAACAATAATAGAAAAAAACGGAAAATATTTGAGTTCAGGATGATGTCTATTCCTATCCTTCTTTGTAACGAAAAAATCAAAAAGTAAAACGGGATACCCGACGAAAACCAGCAACACACAGGCCACGCTGAAAAAGAAAACAGCAATCAGAACCGTGTCAGGCAGTGTCATTGAGGTTTCCTTTCTCAAGAGACATCAGGAAAAAGACCTGAGAAATGGAAATAATAAGAATGAACAGTTTGTCATCTAAAATATTTCTGATCAGTCCATATGAACAAATCACCAGGAAACTGGTCAAATAAGCCAAACCAAGTGCCTTCATCTCATTATTTCCTATCAGTTCATATTGCTGAAAACTTCTCAGAATATCTCTGAATACCTGTAGCAACAGCCCAAAATAAATCAGCAAACCAATCAAACCCGTGTCAACAAGCACCTGAAGATACACGTTATGAGACGGTCTTTCCTCCATCTTGAAAAAAATGGCCTCTCTGGAATCAACCCAGATTTTTGGAAATGACCCCGTACCCGTACCCAGGATCGGATTTTCAAAAAACGACTGCATGCCGACACGGACATAAGCGGTACGACGTCGTAATGACAGATCCTTCTCCTCTGCCAGCAGGGATCTTTGTCTGTCAAAATAAGAGTCGGGAATAACCGTACCGACAATTACCAGACCGAAAGCAATCCCACTGACGACGATTCCCAAAAACCGGGGTTGAAAAGCGGTGTCTGTTAAATATGACGATCAAAAGGGTAATGAGGATCAGATGCAGAAACCCACCTCTGGATTGGGAACTGATAATACCGGAAACGTTCACTAAAATGAGCGCCAGGTAGAGAAAAAACAGTCCGGGTTTTTTTTCATACATCAATTTGTTGAACAGAATAGGAATGATGAATACGCACATTGTCGCCAGTCCATTGGCCCCGACAGTCGCACCAATGGTTAAAAACTCGCCATCGTAAGTATTTAGAAATTCCATTCCGAAAAAATAGCCCAGGCTGGCAATCAAAGAATTAAGGCCGATGCTCAATCCGAGAACCAGGGGCAATTGTTTTAAAACGGCTTTTTCAGTCAAAAAAACAGATTGATTACAATAAACCCATAGGCCTGCAGGAGGACGACCATTGCCATCAGTGACGTATCTCTGAATTCAGAAAACAGGGACGATACCAGATTGACCAGAAAAAAAAGAATAAACCATAAAATTTAAATGATTAAAAAATGCCGGCGGCAATTCTTTGCTTGTAACCAGATGGATGAAAATAATGATAAACAGAATAAGTGCTAAAACCAGTCAAACGGCATCCCCGGAAATGCCTGCCGCCATCGGTAAAAAGGAATGGTGGACAACAGCAGAAAGTAAATCGACTGGGAAAGCGGATGGATAAGTATATTTTTTTCAGATGACATAACGCATCAGACTTTTTTTAAAAAATACTGATCCACAAAATACCGATTCAATTCTGAGATGGGTTCATACCGCAAAATATAGGTAAACTTCAAGCTGTTCCCCGGATTTTCGTACATTTTGTAAACAGTTCCGTATCCGTAAAACGATTTGAAATGAGCTTGACGTAATTTTGTATTTGCCAGGGTCTCTGCTTTGAAAATAACCTTGTCATTTTTTAATGGCATCTGGGTATCTACCCTGAAATATTCTTCATTAATATCTACTAATACCCCGATATCTGATTCGAATTCCAGACAAAAATAGTTAAACCATCCTCGTTGTGAACAAAAATGAACTGTTCCCTGTTTCAGCTTGATACGGTCCAGACCGCGCTTGTTTTCAAATCGGTTTAATACTTTTTCCTCTAAAAACAAAATTCCTAACCGATACAAGAGTTGTGAGGATTTTAAAACCACCCCTAATCCGGCCAGACATATAATTAAGACGTCACACAAAACATTTTTGTTAAATCTTGTTGCTCGGTTATCTATAAAGGAGCGGATTCTTTTTGGAGTGCTGTGAGGGGTAAATAATTGCGAATACCCTATTAAACCGGGTTTGACAACAAACCGCTTGTCATAATCCCGAATGGACCGACAAACTGTTCTATATACAGCCGGTCTGATCGGCCTAGGACCGACAAAGTCCATATCACCTTTAAAAATATTCACTATCTGAGGAATTTCGTCAAGACGCGTATCCCTCATGAATCTTGAAAACCGGGGTAACTGGTAACTATGACGATAAGAAACCAGTTCCCTATCGTATTTTTGTTCAAAATCTTTTGGCAGGGTTCGGAATTTATACATGATAAATTCTTTTTTTTCTTTTCCCAACCGCGCACCGGCATAAATAACCGGCCAGCCATTAACAAAAAACACAACAGGAAACAGTGCTACCACAACTGGAAAAAGGACAATCATGAAGAAAACGGAAAAAAATTAAATTAACGCCCCGGTTCAATAAAACTGAAGATGTGTTATATCCGGAAACATTTTTAGCATTGATGTCGTATCCTTTTACATCGTTCAATTTTGTACCAACTCCTTTTGTCAATCCGGGATAGAAAATATATAGACCATGCCAGTATTGTTTTCAACATCTTCAGGGGATTTAAATGTATGATCAAAAAATTCGACCAAAAAACCCGCAGCGATTCCCAGTATAATTCCTGCAAGAATGCCCATGGTTATCACTTTTCTTCTGTCCGGAAATACCGGTGAATCCGAGGCTTCGGGTTTTGCTAAAATACTGACAGAAAACAGCTGGTTTGTCTGAGTGTTGGAAATTTTTGCTTCTGCCAGCCGCTGGGTAAAGGTCGTGTAGGAGTCCTCAAGCACAGCGATTTGTCGTTCCAGCATTTTCGATTTCGAAGAGGCTTCATACAGCCCCATATTTTGATCTCTAAGAGAAGCAATTTTGTTTTCTATAAATGCAATTTTTTGATTGATATTTTCCAGTTCTGATTTTTCAGCCTGAATGTATTTTTTCACTTCCCCGGTGAACGATCCAAACGCCGTTTCAATCTGTTTGTTCAGATTCTGGATTTTTTTTACTTTCCGGATGAAATATCCTGGCCACCTCATTTCGCTGCTTGATCATTTCAAGGACCAGATTGGATAATTCCTTTATCTGGGGATCGTTGACATATGAAAAATAACTGGTATCTCCAGACCGGATATCAGCCTCCATCACATCAATCCTGAATTTCTGGTCAAAATACATCTGTTTCAGATCAAACAACTGTCTTTCCAGATTTTTCATGTTCAGAAGGTTGCTCTGCATTTCTGAACTTGCAATAGGTGTTTGCGACTCGCGAACCAAATCAGCCAGTTCATTTTCTTTTGCGATCAGTTCGTTTGAAAATTTTTCAAGCTGTCTGGCAAAAATGCTTCTGCTTCTCTGGGTTGAAATATATGGGCACGGTATTGAAAATAGTTCTCGATTAATACGTCAAGAATTGTTTTGGCCTTATCCGGGTCGTTCCATGTTGTCTGAATATTGATCGTGTTCGAACGGGGGTTAATTCCTGCCTCAACCACTGATTTGATCTGATTCTTTGCACGCCGATTCTTTTTTTTCTTCATTGTCAAGCAGACCAAATTCAAAATCAAACCCGTTTTTCATCAATTCATCCGCGGTTCTTTCCGCCACAACATTCGCCCGAATAATCTCAATTTCAGAAAAAAGATCGCTTTCACCGATTGAGCTGATTTCAATACGTGTTTTTTCGATACTTTCCGGATTCTTCAATGCCGTGCCGCCTTTTAAAATAACGGACGCTTTTGCACCATAAACGGGCGGATAAAACAATGCAAACAAAACTGCACCGCCGATAATCATCAATGAAACCGCCACAATGATCAGTTTTCTGGCAAAAAAGATCGTAAAAAAATTTCGTATGTAATCATTTGATTTTTTCATGGGCCTGGTCCATATTATTGATTTATATCATCCATCCATTCAAACGTGCCGCCGCTGATTCCCCAACCGCGGAACATGGCGATCTCCCGTATTTGAGTCATCAACTGCGCAAGACTGGCAATCCGGGTTTTGGGAACAAATACGATATCATCCGGTTTCAGGAAAAAGAACGCCTCACTGTCTTTTAATTTCAGCAGGTTTTCCAGATTCAGACTTCTGGCGATGAGTTTCTGCTCATGCCGTCTGAACAGAATGATGTTTTCAAGCTTGGCATTTTCTGTGAAGCTGCCAGCCAAAGTGATCGACTGCAGCAGGCTGATCGGCTTGTCGATCTTGTAGCTGCCCGGATTATTGACCTCGCCAAGTAAATATACTACCGACCCGGCCTGTTCATGCAGGAAAATATCCGCCTGCATGCCAGGCAGATAGGCTTCATATTTTTCCTGAAGCAGGGCATTGACCTGATTGATCGACTTAAATGCAACAAAAAATCTCCCACCAGGGGAAACGTTGCGTAGCCGTCAGGCCGCACATTGACCAGTTTACTCAATCCCCGGGGGCGGTATGAAGATCTCTTCTGATTTGCTCTATCCGGGCATCCATATTGGTGACGGTCACCGATAACTGAGGATCCAGAAGAATTTTTTATATTTCTCTTCCAGCAATGCATGGGTTTCATTCAACGTCAATCCCAGCACATGCACCTGCCCGATATACGGCAGCACAATATCACCGGTGGGCATAATTTTCTGCGTAAGAGTCAAATTCGGCAGATCCGGAAAAACCACATGAATTTCGTGATACAGATCAATGCGGAACTCTTTTGCCTTTTGTGCCTGGATCTGAAACATGACATCCAGAACATCCCCGGGGGAAATCCGATAAGTAAGAAAGAGGTCCTGATCAGACGGATAGGTTCCCTGGTCAAAAGAATAGGTACTCCGCTGATAGGGTTTTTCATAATCTGGGGGGAGTTTGCCTTCTTTTGCACAACCATTGATGAACATGATCAAACAAACGATCAATCCCCAGCCCACAATCCGTTTTTTTAACTGTAAATTTATCATCATATCATTTCTTTGAAATAACTTTGTAAACGATTGATGGAATATAATACTTGCGCCGGTTGAAAACCACCCCAATGGACGTAGGGCCGCCGCTTTTCTGGATTTTTTCTTCTGCCAGCTGCAACACCTCCAATCGGGTTTTTTCACATTCAATGACAAGCAGCACTGCATCAAAAGCCGGGATGTTTCTCAAAGCAACCGAAGATGTCAGAATGGAACCGCCGTCACAGATTACATAATCAAAGTTTGCGGAAAGTACCGCCAGAATCTGTCGAATCCGGTTTTCTCTGCCAGGCTGTAAATCCGTCGTGCCGATGGTCATCACACTCAGGTTTTTATGCCTTGTGGGTAAAATCACATCCTCGATGGCATTATTGCCGGCACACACGTCCTCGAATCCCGGATCAGACGTAATGCCAAACAGCTGGTGCAGTTGAGGATTGATCAAATTGCCATCCATGAGCAGTACGTTTTTGTGGGAATAAAAAGCCAGTCCATAGGCTGCACTGATCGCTGAAATGGTTTTCCCGCTCTGATCGGAACACGAAGATACATAAATAGCGTTGCCATTTTGGGTCAAGGCATTGATATTGGCTTCCACCAGCATCAGTTCCCGGAAATTGGATTCCAGCTGTTTGATCGACTTTGGTGTCAATGAAGGCAGCTGATCTTCCGGAAAACGGGCCGCATTTATTTCCCAGACCAGGTTTGGATTTACATTCGGCGTATCAGGCACAACCCCTCGCGTTTCAGGTGCTGCATCGGACTTTTCTTTTTTCTCCCTGGGATCCCTTTGTCGGGCAGCCGCCTGTAAAAAACTGTCTTTATAACTGGGAGAGGAGACAGTCTGCTTCCGGCCAGCCAAAAACTTTTTTCCATAGGATAATTTTGCTGATTCTTCATTCATAGGCAGTTATCCATTTGTTTGTTCATAATAAACGATTAAATGATCATTCAGCTGAAATCCCTCATTGTCCATTGTTTTCGATGCCACCGGCAACTTATCCAATGGATCAAAAAACTCATGAATAATCGGCTGAATGTCGGGAAAAGCCTGTCTGTCTGCCTCTGTCAGATCATTTGAACTGCTGATTGATTCCGGGATGAACATTGCCCTGTCAGGGACGATTCCAATCCGATTGATCACCTGTCGATCAGCCTCAAAGTATGGTATCGGCTTAGTGATCAGGCTGCTGGGTTTGAACTCATCTTCCGGTGACGGCATGCTGTCCATTCGGATTTCTCTGATGAAAAACAGAACCATCAATCCCAGAATCACGATCAAAATAATAATTGACACTGTCTTTCCGTCCAGAAGACTGCCTTTTTTTAAATCCTTTTTTGCAGTCTTTTGGTGACGTTTTTTGGATTTCTGCCGGTGAAACATCAGGGGGCTCAATTAAATCTTCAGATCTATGCAGATCTTTTGAGGAAACTTCTTCAAACGTGTCAATTCCAGGATGCTGGATCTTTCGGGTGTTCACTGCCAATTCTCGGACCGATTTTTTTTCTGTTTTCTGGATCTCCGGTGTGAGATCATGCAGTTCCTCCATACCGAAAAACCCACCTTCGGCAAGCGCAGCAGACACCACCTGGCGGTCAATCACATTAATCTTGAGTTTACAGGCGAGAACCAGGCTTGCATCACATATTTTATTGATCAATCGCGGCAGTCCTTTGCTCTCTTCGGCGATTAATTCAACGGCCGAATCTTCAAATACCGGTGTGCCCGAGGCACCCGATGCGATCAATCTGAAATAAATATATTCCGTGACATCCTCAAAATTAAGGGGCAGCAAAGGGATGATCCTGATTCGCTGCTTAAATGAGACCAAATTCCGTTTTTCCAGGTTTTCAAAAAAATTTTTGTGCCCGAACAAAAAAAGTCGTATGGGAAATTTTCCATAATTATTATATGTAAGCAGTTTACCCAGCTCAGAAATAAACGTATGTTCAAATTCCTGAATATCATCAATGACGATAAAAATCTGTTCATAGCTGTCAGGAGGGGCGGTTTCAAAATATTCATATATAAATCGCTGAGATTCTCCTGTATTGGATGCATTGAACGGCACACCCAGTTTTTTTGCAATTTTTTTCAAGCACCATGGAAAAGGAAAAACCCGAAGACGGCACATATACGACGGGCTGGACATGGCATTTTTCCATATACTGAAGCAGTTTCAGGCAGAGCAGGGTTTTCCCGGTGCCGTAATCGCCGGCCACCATGGCCAACTGCTCATTTTTTTTGGTGGCATGGACCAGGTTTTTCCAGGCTCTGATGTGACTTTTAGATTTATAAAAAACTTGGGGCGATGGAAATGAGGTAAATGGTTCATCCTGCATTAAATAATAGTCTTTATACATAGATTAACCCCTTTGCCATTGGACATTCAAAAGTCTTCATTGGGAAAAATTTCAAAATAATCGATTTTTTTCTCATTGTTTGAAAGGGCCTCATTCAATCCTTTTACAATTTTGCTCTTTGTCACCTGGGTCGGATCGGTCAGCATCCGTTCGGTTTGACTGATCACTTTGGTACTGACATTGGCAAGCCTTGAAAGAGCAGTAATTGTTAGTCCCAGCTCAATCCTGATTTTTTTCAGGTGATTTTCTTTTACATCAGAATTTCCCATATAACGAAACACTTGCCCCCCCGATTTGCCCAACAATCAGGCTGCTTAACTGTAATTAAAAATATTTTTTATTCCATACACACCACTACTCTGAAACAAATCGAATTGTCAAGAACTTTTTCGAACAATTATAACTTTCTTTGGAATTATCGATTTTATTTCGAAATATTAGGATTTATCAAATAATATATGGAAATAGACAGAAATTTCCGGAAATTTCCGATTCTCATGCAATGAATGCTTGGAGTTTGGATTTAAAATTTAGAATTAATCTTATGAAAGATGCTTTGAAAGGCTTATTCGGAGCAGATTCAGACACCCGGAATAAAAATGATCGCATCTCGGAATAATCTCAAACCGGGGAGAAATCCCCCATCGATCGATATGCGACCGAACCAGATCCGGCGGAGCGATCTCATCGTTCCGGCCTGTAATGATAAGGCTGGTGGACGGCAGCGTCGTGATCTCGTCAAAAGACATGAATGCCACCGGGGGGGAAATCATGATATGGTCCGTGATCTCATAGCCGTCTGCCACCACCGCCGCATTGATTCGGGAGCCAAAGGAGTATCCTGCCAGAAACAGGGAACGGCACCCCCGATCTTTCAAAAACGACAACGCGGTGGTCACGTCCGTTTGTTCACCCCGGCCATTGTCATACATGCCGGTGCTGCCGCCGGTACCCCGGAAATTAAACCGCAGGGTGGTAAATCCTTTTTGGGCAAACGCGGCAGCTGTCTCATTCACCACCGGGTGATCCATATTCCCCCCGTACAGGGGATGAGGATGGGTGATCACCACACCTTTGTCAGCAGCCTTTTCCGCCAGCATGGCCTGGAGCCGGATGGCCTGGTTCTGGATGATCAACTCTTTTTCCATGGAAACTCCCATCCCATTGTATCAGCTGTTCCCAAACAGGACCGCGTGCCGACAGTGCTTTGCCGGGCAGTGTCATTTTTTGGCATTTTTCAAAGATGCCCTGATAAACGCCTTGAACAAGGGATGGGGTGCCATGGGTTTGGATTTGAACTCCGGATGGAACTGGCATCCCAGATACCAGGGATGGTCGGCCAGCTCCACGATTTCCACCAGCTCATGGTCCGGAGACATCCCGGAAATGATCAGACCGGCTTTTTCCAGGCGTTCCCTGTAAGCGTTGTTGAACTCATACCGGTGGCGGTGGCGTTCTGAAACATCCTCCTGCTTGTAGGCGTTGTGGGCAAACGTATCTGGCCTCAGCCGGCAGGGATAAGCACCTAATCTCATGGTGCCGCCCTTGTCCGAGGTTTCGTCCCGTTTTTCCACCTGTCCGGTCTGCTGATCCACCCACTCCTTCATCAGGTAGATAACCGGAAAAGGGGTATCCGGATCAAATTCTTCACCGTTGGCATCCTCCATGCCGGCCAGATGCCGGGCCACTTCGATCACGGCCATGTGCATGCCCAGACAGATCCCGAAATAAGGCACCTTGTTCTCCCGGGCATACCGGGCCGCCAGAATTTTGCCTTCAATGCCTCTGGACCCGAATCCGCCGGGCACCAGAATCCCGTCGCTACTTGACAGCACCTGAGCCACATTGTCTTCGGTCAAAGTCGTGGAGTCCACAAACTGGAGATTGACTTTGGCTTCATTGGAAATCCCGCCGTGGGTCAGGGCTTCGTTCAGGCTTTTGTAGCTTTCCGTAAGATCCACATATTTTCCCACAATGGCAATCGTGACGCTGAATCTAGGGTGCTTGAATTTTTCCACCATCTCCTGCCACTCGTCCAGGCGCGGGGATCTGGCCCAGATATTTAGCTTTTTCAAAATCTTGGTGCCAAGGCCTTCCTTGTTGTAGACCAGGGGGACTTCATAAATGCAGTCCACATCCTTGGCCGTAAACACTGCATCCGATTCCACATTACAGAACAACGCGATCTTGTCCTTGATGTCCTGGGACAGGTAGTGTTCGGTTCTGCACAGCAAAATATCCGGCTGGATCCCGATACTGCGCAGTTCCTTGACACTGTGCTGGGTGGGCTTGGTCTTGACCTCACAGGCCGTTTTGATATAGGGAACCAGGGTCAGGTGAATATAAATCACGTTGCCGGCCCCGGCATCCGCCTTGAACTGGCGGATGGCCTCCAGAAACGGCAGGGATTCGATGTCCCCGATGGTTCCGCCGATCTCCACGATCACCACATCCACATCACCGGACACCAGGCAGATGCTCTGCTTGATTTCATCGGTGATATGGGGAATCACCTGAACGGTGCCCCCCAGATATTCACCTTTGCGCTCCTTGGTGATCACCTGGTGATAGATCTTGCCGGTGGTGAAATTATTGTTCTTGCCCAGCCGGGCATGGGTGAACCGTTCGTAATGCCCCAGATCCAGGTCTGTTTCGGCGCCGTCGTCCGTAACGAACACTTCTCCGTGCTGAAACGGGTTCATGGTGCCGGGATCCACGTTGATATACGGATCCAGTTTCTGAATGGTGACCGTCAGGCCCCGGCTCTCCAAAAGCATCCCAATGGCGGCGGATGCCAATCCTTTTCCCAGAGAGGACAACACCCCGCCGGTGACAAATATATATTTGGTATTTTCAGCCATAATCCTTATCCAAAAAGATGGGTCATGAAACAGGCGCCTGGCCCCAGTTTTTCCTCAATGCGAATCAGTTGATTGTACTTGGCCACCCGGTCGCTTCGGGACATGGACCCGGTCTTGATCTGCCCGGCATTCACCCCCACGGCCAGGTCCGCAATAAACGTATCTTCAGTTTCTCCGGACCGGTGGGATATCACCGTGGTATAGCCGGAATCCTTGGCCATCTGAATGGTATCCAGAGTTTCGGTGACCGTGCCGATCTGGTTGAGCTTGACCAGGATGGCATTACCGATTCCAGCTTCAATGCCTTTTTTGAAAATATCCGGGTTGGTGACAAAAATATCGTCCCCCACAATCTGGATACGATCCCCCATGCGTTCGGTCATCCGTTCCCAGGCATCCCAGTCACCTTCTGCCAGGCCGTCTTCAATAGAAAACAGCGGATATTTTTCGATCAAAGTTTCATAGTAATCCATCAACTCGTCGGCGGACAGATCCCTGCCTTCGGACAGAAAATGATATTTACCGTCCTTGTAGAATTCAGAGGCCGCCGCATCCAGCCCGATGCCGATGTCCCGGCCCGGCCGGTAACCCGCCGCTTCAATAGCGGAAAGAATATATTCGATGGCCTGTTCGTTGGATGTCAGGTCCGGGGCAAACCCACCTTCATCCCCCACACCGACGCTCAATCCGTTTTTCTTAAGGATTTTTTTCAGGTGATGGAACGTTTCCGCGCCCATACGCACCGCTTCCAGAAAAGATGCCGCACCAAAGGGCATAATCATGAATTCCTGGATATCCAGATTGTTGGCGGCATGGGCCCCGCCGTTGATGATGTTCATCATGGGCACCGGCATAATCCGGGCGTTGATGCCGCCCAAGTGCTGGTACAGGGGCAGGTCACAGGCCTGGGCCGCTGCTCGGGCCGCTGCCATGGAAACGCCTAAAATGGCGTTGGCACCCAGCCGGGATTTGTTTTCCGTGCCGTCGATGTCCATCATGGTCCGGTCCAGGCCGGCCTGGTCCATGGCATCATATCCGATAATTTCCGGCGCAATCACCTCGTTGACATTGGCCACCGCATTGAGGACTCCTTTGCCCAGGAACCGGTTGTCCATGTTGTCCCGCAGTTCCAGTGCCTCCCGGGTACCGGTGGAAGCCCCGGAAGGCACTGCCGCCCTGCCCCTGGCACCACAGGCCAGCACCACATCCACCTCCACGGTTGGATTGCCCCTGGAATCAATAATTTCCCTTGCCCTGACATCGATCAATTCCGTCATTTTTCCCCCTTCCCGAACCGGTATATATTTACCTGCGTTTGTGCATGAATTGTATCGCCTTCTAATACCAATTCCACATATGACATTCAAGCGCAAATCAAAATAAATTCTCCACAAAGATTTATTCCCAGAGCCCGAATCATTGCCTGCTTTATCTTGACAAACCCTTACACCTCTTATAAGTAGAAAAAACTGTCTGAATGAAACCAATACATGTTCGTTTGACATGTTCAACCAAACTGATAAAAAGGAGTTTTCATGAACGTCTTATTTTTCGGACCCAACGGCAGCGGCAAAGGCACCCAGGGTGCCATTCTCAAGGATAAATTCAACATCGCCCACATCGAATCCGGCGGTATTTTCAGGGAAAATATTAAGGGCGGCACCGAGCTGGGCAAACAGGCCAAAGCCTACATCGACCGGGGCGACCTGGTGCCGGACGAGATCACCATTCCCATGGTGCTGGACCGGCTCAAAAAAGATGACTGCAAAAAAGGCTGGCTTCTGGACGGATTCCCCAGAAACAAAGTGCAGGCGGAAAAACTGCATGCGTCTCTGGAAGAGGCCGGCATGAAACTCAACTATGTCATTGAAATGATTCTGGACCGGCAGGTGGCCAAAAACCGGATCATGGGGCGCAGGCTGTGTGAAAACGACAACAACCATCCCAACAACATTTTATTGATGCCATCAAACCGGACGGGGATAAATGCCGGGTATGCGGCGGGGCTTTGAGCGCCAGAGGTGACGACCAGGATGAGGCGGCCATCGACAAACGCCATTCCATTTATTATGACACTGATACCGGCACACTGGCCGCGGCTTACCATTTCAAAAACCTGACCGCAAAAGATGACTCGATCAAATATGTCACCCTGACCGGAGAGGCCCCGCTCAATGAGGTCACCGAGGAGTTGCTGTCCAAACTGTAATCAAGTTTTACTTGCATTCACATCTGCGTTTTGTTATAAGACAGGGATATGAATATTTTGTGTAGTTAAATCCACCATGAAAGGGGCGATGTTTTTTGAAAGAAATTACTGTCACGGTTATTGACAACGATGTTGAAAAAGCCTTGAGAATCTTGAAGAAAAAAATCCAGAATGACGGACTCTTCAAACGGCTCAAAGTGAAAAAACATTTTGAAAAACCCTGTCAATACAGACGACGTAAGATGCGTGAAGCCATGCGCAGACAGCGGATCGCAGCTTCCAAATCCCGCAGAAAACGCAGATAACCCATTTTAACCGATCCCGGCAGACTGTCTTTGAAACGGAATGCCGGGATTTTTATGTGCAGACTATGGCGGTAACTTACCAGCAGTGCCTTGAAAAGATTTATCAGCTGGGCCGGTTCGGCATCAAGCTGGAACTAGAAACCATTCAGAACATTCTGACCCGGCTCGGCCGTCCGGAAAAAAATATTCCTGCATCCATGTGGCCGGCACCAACGGCAAAGGATCCACAGCCACCTATATCGCTTCCATTTTACAGACGGCCGGATTCAAAACAGGGATTTACACCTCTCCCCACCTGGTCAAATTCAACGAACGAATCTGTATCAATGGACAGATGATCCGTGATTCGGATGTGGTTGCTGCCTATGAAGCCGTGAACGCGGCAGACACCGGTAAAAGACAGGCCACTTTTTCGAAATCGCCACAGCTATGGCCTTTTATCATTTTGCAAGGGACGAGGTGGAATGGGCCGTGATTGAAACAGGCATGGGTGGCCGTTTTGACGCCACCAATATCATTGATCCTGCGGTGAGTGTCATCACCAATCTGTCCATTGAACATACCCAGTATTTGGGAACGACCATTCAGGCCCTGGCCTCGGAAAAAGGCGGAATCATCAAATCCGGCACCCCGCTGGTCACCAGTGTTCACCAGCCGTCGGGAATCCGGACTCTCAAACGGATTGCCAGGGAAAAAAATGCCCCTCTGTACCAATACAAACAGGACTTTTTTGTCCGAAAAAATCCGGGTAAACCCGCTGTCACGTACCGGGGCCTGAACCTGGGCATCCCCAATATCCTCCCGCCCCTGCCCGGGGACCACCAAAAAGAAAACCTGGGCATGGCACTGGCAGCGTGTGAACTGGTTTTTGACAAATACCGGGAAACCGATCCCAGGTATCACCTGACCCTTGATCTTGCCAGACAGGGACTGGCCAAAACCCGCTGGCCCGGACGGCTGGAAGTGATTCAGCAGAACCCGCTGGTCATTCTGGACGGGGCACACAATCTCAAGGCATCTCAGGTCCTGGCCCGGTATCTGTCCCAGACGCTTTCCGGCAGACCACTGACCCTGGTCATCGGTATTCTGGATGACAAACCCTATGAAGCCATGCTCAAAAACCTGCTTCCCGTGGCCCACCGGGTCATCATCACCCGGGCAAACATTGATCGAAGCCTGCCGACCCAGGTCCTGGTGGCGGCGGCAAAAAAAAAATTTCAAAGGGCCGATTCAGGTGATCGAAAATGTGGCCGAAGCGGTTTCTCTCGCAATTTCAAGCAGTTCAGAACAAGAGGCGGTCTGTATTGCCGGTTCTTTATACGTTGCCGGAGAAGCCAAAGAAAAATTTGATCTGGATTTTATTTGATAATCTGGTATAACAGCATTGATTTTCCAAGCGCCCGTAGTCCAGTGGATAAGACGTCAGCCTCCGAAGCTGAAAATCGCTGGTTCGATTCCAGCCGGGCGCACCAACCCTTCCCTGCATGAAATCACTCCTTAACATAGCTCTGCTCTCCTACCGGAGCAATCCACACTGTGGCGGCCAGGGAGTGTATATCAGGCATTTGAGCCGGGCTTTGGCCGATCTGGGACACCGGGTGGAGGTCATTGCCGGTCCGCCGGATCCACAGTTAAACAGCCAGGCCGGACTGACCATGCTTAAAACGCTAGATCTGTATAATCCGGAAGCCCTGTTCCGAACCCCCAGCCTTGAAGAGCTGTCCGACCGTATTAATCTGATGGAATGGCTGGATGTGTGTACCATGGGATATCCGGAGCCCTGGACCTTCGGCAAGCGGGTGGTCCGGCACCTTAACGGCAGAGAAACCCGGTACGACATCATTCACGATAATCAGAGCCTGTCCTATGGACTGCTGTCCTTGATGAAAAAAGTGCCGGTCACCGCCACCATCCATCATCCCATGACTGTGGACCGCCGCCTGGCCGTCAAAGCAACCCGGTCGTTCTACAAGAAAGTCAAGGCTCTGCGATGGTATTCCTTTATACGCATGCAGAAGAGAGTGGCCAGACAGCTGCCCAAAATCCTCACGGTATCCGCCATATCCAGGCAGGACATTTCAAAGGAATTTGCCATTCCGGAACACCGGTTCTCCGTCATTCCCAACGGCATTGACACCGACAGTTTCCATCCCCTGGAGACCGTAAAAAAAATCAAAGGACGGATCATCGTCACCAACTCGGCTGACACGCCGCTCAAAGGGCTCTACCACCTGTTGTATGCAGTGAAAAACATAGTGGAAAAACAGCGGATTTCCCTGGTGGTGGTCGGCACCCCCAAAAAAAACGGAGGGGTTGAACGGTTGATGAAACACCTGGATTTAGGCCGGTATATTGAATTCACCGGCCCCATAAGCCAGGATCGGTTTGTAAAAGAATATGCCAGGGCCAGCATCGCCGTGGTGCCGTCTTTGTATGAAGGGTTCGGCCTGCCAGTGGGGGAAGCCATGGCCTGCCGGATTCCGGTGATCTGCACCACGGGCGGGGCATTGCCGGAAGTGGCCGGAGATGCGGCGGTGCTGGTGCCTCCCGGGGACAGCAAGGCCCTGGAAAACGCCATTCTGGCGCTGATCGACGACCCGGAACGCCAGGAAAAGCTTGCCCAGAAAGGATACGACCGGGTCCTGACCCACTTCACCTGGGAGGCCACCGCCAAAAAAACAGTGCAGGCATATCGGAAGATTATCCATGATTACCATTGATTTCAACCGGCTGGGCATCCGGCCCGGGGACCGGATCCTGGACATGGGATGCGGCGAGGGCCGACACATGATCCAGGCCTGCCAGATGAACCAGACTCTGTGCATCGGTGCCGATTATGTCCATGCCAACCTGACGGCCACCCGGGACAAACTGGCATTTCACCAGGCATTAAACGACCTGTCCTGCGCCCGGTTCGATCTTTCCTGCATGGATGTCACCTGTCTGCCCTTTAGAGACAACTGGTTTGATGTTGTGATCTGTTCAGAGGTGCTGGAGCATATTCCCAACGATGATATTGCGATATCGGAACTGGCGAGGATTCTCAAGCCCGGCTGTGTATTGGCGGTGAGTGTGCCAAGGCATTACCCGGAAAAAATCTGCTGGATGCTGTCCGATGCTTATACTAACACCGAAATGGGACACGTGAGAATCTACCGGAAAAAAGCACTCATCAAAAATTCACCGGCCATACCACGGCCGGCGACCATCCGATGACCTATCTGGGGGCTCACTTTGCCCACAGCCTCCACACCCCTTTTTGGTGGCTCAAATGCGTAGTGGATCCGAAACGCACCGATCACTTCCTGGTAAACCTATACCACAGGCTCCTGATTTGGGACATGATGAAAAAACCGGCCCTGACCCGGTTTCTGGACCGGCTGTTCAATCCGGTGCTGGGAAAAAGCCTGGTGCTGTATTTCAGAAAAAACGAACAGAAAAAGGCCTGATCCGGCATGGGTCCGTATCTTTTCGAACCGGGCATTTCCCCGGGTTGATTCTGGTCAGTTGATCCTGGTCACCTGATCAGATAGGTGCCGGTGCCCGTGGCAATGGCTTGATTCTGGTCATTGAACAGATCGATCCTGGCCACCACGATGCGGGAACCGGCCCGGATAATGCGGCTCTTGCACACAAACGACACGCCTTTTCCCGGCAGCAGATAATCCACGCGCATGTCAATGGTGGCGGAGGCGGTCAGCCGTTTGTACAGCCGCTCAGGTGAATCGGTTTCATGCAGTTTAACACAGGAGATGAGCGCACTCAACCCGCCTGTCAGGTCGATCACTGCCGCCGTGACTCCGCCATGCAGAATCCCTACAGCGGCATTGCCGATCAGGTCCGGCTTCATGGGAAAGCTGACCGTTGCGTCACCGGTTTCATACTCCAACTGATTGATGTTAATGCCCAGCACCTTGTTGAACGGCAGAAACTCCAGATAATATGACCGGATCTGCTCCAGAACGGCATGTGTCATGATAGATCCTTTGTGATATGTCCTTGATAATCGGTTCTTAAGAGACGGATTTCCGCTGCAGCACCCCCAGGGTACGGGTCATGGGGAGTTCCAAGTAATCCCCAGTCTGCAGAGCAATCTCATACACCTGCCTGGGGGCCTGCCCGCCTTCAGACGGATCCATGAAGATATCATGAAAAACCAGGAGCCCATCGGCCATGATATGCGGCGACCAGATCAGAAAATCCTGATATACCGTATCAAATGAATGCCCCCCGTCAATAAACACCATGGGCAAAGGCGTGCACCACGTTTTGCCCGCAACGGCGGACGTGCAGACCATGGGAACCACATAATCCGTCAAACCCGCAGTCTCAATGGTCCTCAAAAAAAATGGCAGCGTGTTGATCCGGCCGGCAGTCTTATCATACAGATCCGGATCAAAATATGGTTCTCCGGGCTGCTGTTCCTCGGAACCGGTATGATGGTCAATGGAAAACAAGGTGGAGTTAAGCTGCCGGCATGCCCAGCCGATGATCACTGAAGAAAGCCCGCAGTAAGAACCGATCTCCAGGATCGGACCCATCGCAGCCGCAGCCTGGGCCAGGTCATGGAGACGACTCATTTCCTCATCTGCCATGAATCCCTTGATAGTGTGCAGAAAATCAAAATCCATCTTCGTCATAATTTTTCACCAGGATTTCCCGGGGTTTGGTACCGATCTGGGGGCCGATAACGCCTTCATGCTCCATCATTTCAATGAGACGGGCAGCCCGGTTGTACCCGATGCGAAGCCGTCGCTGCACATAGGAAATAGAGGCCTGGCCGGACTGGGTCACTACGGCCACCGCCTCATCATATTTCTCATCATAATCCGATTCATCAAATTCCCGGATCCCTTCCTCATCCTCCCCTTTGGTGACATTCTCATCATACTCCGGCCTTCTCTGTTCTTTGAGAAAACCCGTGACCTTGGCAATTTCCTTTTCAGAGATAAAGGCCCCCTGAATCCGCATGATCTTTCCGGTGCCGGGCGGGCAGAACAGCATATCCCCGTTCCCCAGCAGGCTTTCTGCCCCGCCCTGGTCATGATGATCCGGCCGTCAATCTTCGAAGAAACCTGAAAGGAGATGCGGGTGGGAAAATTGGCCTTAATGGTGCCGGTGAGCACATCCGCGGACGGCCGCTGGGTGGCGATGATGATGTGAATGCCGGCGGCTCTTGCCATCTGGGCCAGCCGGGTCAGGGCGAATTCCACATCCTTGGAGGCCACCATCATCAGATCTGACAGCTCATCCACAATCACCACGATATAGGGAAGCGGTTCCTGATCCGGCAGATGGTCTCCGGAATTCTCTTCAGTACCGTTTTCGGGCCGGTCGGACCGGAGCCGCAGCTTTTCCCGGATCATATCGTTGTACTGGGCGAGGTTGCGCAGCCCGTTTTCCTCCAGCAGTTCATACCGCCGCTCCATCTCTTTCACAGCCCAGAAAAGAGCGTTGGTGGCTTTTTTCATGTCCGTGACCACCGGGGAGATCAGATGGGGGATTTCATTGTATACCGACAGCTCTATGCGTTTGGGATCGATCATGATGAACTTCACCTCATCCGGCGTGGCCTTGTACAACAGGCTGATGATCATGGCATTGAGCCCGACGCTCTTTCCGGTACCAGTGGCACCGGCAATGAGCAGATGAGGCATTTTATCCATCTTGGTCACCACCGGCCGGCCCAGAAGGTCCTTGCCCAGCCCCAGGGTAAGCATGGAATCGGATTCGATGAAATCTTTGGATGCAATCATCTCCCGCAGGTTCACCATTTCCCGTTCATCATTGGGGATCTCTATGCCCACTACATCCCTGCCCGGGATCGGTGCCACGATCCGGATACTCACCGCACTCAGGGCCAGGGCCAGATCATCGGAAAGGCCGGTGATTTTCGACAGTTTGATGCCGGGCGCCGGCCGGTATTCAAACGTGGTGATCACCGGTCCAGGCAAAATTTCCACCACTTCGCCCCGGACATTGAAATCATTGAGCTTGGTTTCCAGAATCCGGGCTTTTTCCTGCAGTTTTTCCGTATCGATTTCCCGCTTAATTTTGGCCTTGGCCGCCAGAAAACTCAAGGAGGGAAGCTTGAATGCTTCCGGCTGTCGGATATCTTCCAGCATAGTTTCGGTCACATATTCAGCCGTATCGATTTCCGGGGCCACAATGGCTGGTGCGAACATGTCCTCCGAATCTTGGTCAGCAGGGTCATCAACCTCTCGGAAAAGGGTTGATCCCAGCGTATCCTCCGGCTTTTCAGGTGAACCTTTCTTTGTTTTTTTTCGGGAGGGGCACGGCAGGCTTTTTAGCAAAGCCCCGGGGTCATTCATCGGTTCATTTATCGGCTTCGGGGTGTTCAACCGTTCTGAGCGCTGTAGTTTCCATTCCTCGACCCGCTGTCTCAATGCCCTGGAATGGGTATTGATTTGCCGGTTAACGCCTGAGGCGAAAGCCATGGTTTTTTGTGAGATGACCCGGCCCAGAGTCACCATGGAAATACCGGTGGCAAAGATGAATCCAATGACTGAAAAAAACGCCAGCACAATGATACATCCGGCGCTATTGGCATAAGTGAGCAAAAATCCGGCAACCGCGCTGCCGACCCATCCGCCGGCCGGCACCAGGGTGCCGGAAAATGCGTACACATCCCTGAACAGGAAAAACCCCGCCCCGGTGGCAATCATCAGGATGATACCACCAGCCGGAGTCATCCACATGACCCTGCCGGATTTTTCCTTGATATACCATAAGGTCGTCAAAGACAGAATCACCGGAACCCAGAATGCGCCCACACCGAACAGAAAAACAAAAAAACCGGCCACATGGGCCCCCACTAGGCCGAACAGGTTGTGGATGGTGTCAGGTACTGCCAGAACATCCCCGCCGATGGCCGGATCCTGGGCATGATAGGAAAAGATACTGACCGCAGACAAGATGATCAGAAACAGCAGCAGCAGTGAAATCAGTTCTTTTTTCATACTTCGATGATGATGGGAACGATCAAGGGCCTGCGGTTGATGGTATAGGAAAAATACTGTTTCAGTGCTTTTCTGAGACGGGTGCGGATCAGCTCCACCCGGGATTCCATACCGGCCTCGATCTCTTCCACAATCTCCAAAATGACGCACTGGGCATCATCCACCAGGTGGCCGGTGGCAGAATCAAACACAAATCCTCTGGAAATGAGTTCCGGTCCGTACAGCACCACACCGGTCTCCTCATCGATAATCATGGTCACCACCACCAGACCGCCCTCGGAAAGTTCCCGCCGTTCTTTTAAAACGCTCCGGCCCACATCCCCGATGCCCTTGCCGTCCACCATGATCCGGCCGGTGTGCACCTGACCCTCGATCCGTCCACCGGCCGGGTCGAACACAATCACCTGACCGTCTTCAGCCACCAGCACATGATCCCTGGGAAGTCCCATTTTTTCTGCCAAACGGGCATGGATCACCAGGTGCCGGTATTCACCGTGAATGGGTATGAAATACTCTGGTTTTGTCAAGGTCAGCATCAGTTTGAGTTCTTCCTGATGGGCATGTCCGGACGCATGAATTTCAGCTGCCTTGGAATAAAACACATCCGCTCCCCGGCGATACAGCTTGTTGATGATACTGGCCACCGCTTTTTCATTGCCCGGGATATTTTTGGAAGACAGAATCACGTTGTCCCCTTTTTTAATGCGGATATGCTTGTGAACTCCAGAAGCCATCCGCACCAGGGCGGACATGGGTTCTCCCTGGCTGCCGGTGGTAATAATCAGCACCTTGTCATCCGGCAGATGCTTGATCTGTTTGATGTCCACAATGGTGTCCGGCGGACAGGAAATATGGCCGAGTTTGTCCGCCACCGCAATGATCTGTTCCATGGACCGGCCGTTGAACACCACCTTCCGTCCGTTTTTCACGGCAATGTCAATGACCTGCTGAATCCGGAACACGTTGGAAGCAAACAGAGTGACGATCACCCGGCCTTGGGCCGCATAAATCACCTTTCCCAGGTTCTTTGCCACCTCCTGTTCAGACATGGTATACCCTTCCACCTCCACATTGGTGGAGTCGGACAGCAGCGCCAGGACTCCTTTTTCGCCGTACCGGGCAAAGGAAGACAAATCTGTGTTTTTCATGGGATCGGTGTTGTGGCTGATTCGGAAATCACCGGTGTGAATCACTACACCTTCCGGGGTCTGAATGGCCAGCCCCACCCCTTCGATGGTGGAATGGCTCACACGGATGAATTCGATCTCAAACGGATCCATGGACAGGATCTCTCCCGGATTGATCACGTTAAGATCCACACGGGTGTTGAGTTCAAATTCCACCAATTTGTTTCTGACGATTCCCAAGGTAAAGGCCGTGCCGTAGACCGGAATTCTGATTTCCTTTAACAGATAAGGCAATGCGCCGATGTGGTCTTCATGTGCATGGGTGATGACAATACCATGAATTTTTCTACGGTTCTCCCGGATATAATCCATGGCCGGAATGACAATGTCCACACCCAGCATATAGTCTTCAGGAAACATGAGCCCGGCATCGATGATGAACATGACGTCATCGTATTCCACTACCATCATGTTCAGGCCGATTTCTCCAAGGCCTCCCAGCGGTATTAATTTCAGCATATGATTTTCCAGCCGTATTTTCAAATGCGGATGGCCAGTTTTTCAAGAATGGCATCAGTCTGATCCATCAACCAGTTCCGCTGGTCCTGAGTGGCGTAGGCCATGCAATCGCACCGAATATGTTTTCGGGTCCTGACCAGCAGTTCGCAGGCCAGAAATTTCCGTTCCAGTTTCAGGGCAAACACGTGAGGCCCGCAGTCCCGGTGGTTGCACTGCACCGGCGAGAGTACGCTGTCATCCAGGGGCAGCCAGTAGATTCCCACAATACCGGCAGCCTGAACATGTTCATCCAGGTATGCCTTCAACCGGTCATGATCCTGGGGCCTCAGCCCGTCTATGACATATTGTTTCATAAATGGTTTAATTACCACAGATCCCTTGAAGGTTGCAATGGGTTTATCCGGTCATCCATGCAGGGAGAATCTTTTTGGCAGAGTGCCGCCCCTGGCGGGGGTGCCATGCTGTCGTGTTTGACCCACAGTGACCGATCGGCACGGGTCTGGGACACAGACCTTTCCGCAGCAAATACCGCTCAAACTGCTGATGCCGGGCGGTGCAGCGCCAGATAATTGCCCCCCACCACCAGCATGAGACCGGTTATGGCGGAAAAACTCCAGATATACCCTTCCACAAATGATGAGATGATTAGTGCCACCACAGGCACCACCATGATGCTGTAAGACGCTTTATCCGCGCCCAGGGACCGGATCAGGGTCAGATAGCTGGTGAATGCGATGATGGAACCGAACACTGACAGATAAATCAAAGAGGACACATACGGCAGGGTAAGGGCAAAATCAAACTCTCTGCCAAGAAACAGGGCCAGAACCGCCAGGGCCAGTGCCCCATATCCCATGCCGAATGCATTGGCCTGGATCACCGGAATGTTGTTTCTGGAATTTCTGGCAGACGTGATGTTGCCCAAAGAGGCCAGCAGCACACTGGCAACCCCGAAAGCAACTCCCATCAGGTTCTGATCCGTGAGGTCAAAGGATTCGAATTCATGCATAAAAATCAACCCGATCCCGGCAATCCCAAGTACCGCCCCCAGAACCATTTTCCGTTCCACGGGAGACTTCAGAAAAAACGCCCCATTGGCAATGTTCATGAACACGATGGAAGAAAACAGCACAGCCACCAGACCGGAAGTGAGATACACCTCGGCCACATACACCAGCCAGTAGTTCAATGAAAACAGCAGCAGCCCCAGCAGGGCCATGAACAGATGATCCCTGAATGAAAATGACAGGGTCAGTCCCCGGATTCTGCAGAACACCAGCAGAATGGCTGAGGAAAGCGCAAACCGGTACACCACCGACACCATGGGATCAACCGTTCCCAGCTGAAACTTGATCCCGATCCAGGTGGATCCCCAGATGATAATGGTGACCCCGTAAAGCAGGCTGTCTTTGACAGACATCAGTTTGTATCTCCCTGGCAAGCCCTTTCAGGCAGGCATTGTTTTCTGTCAGTTAATTCGACATCTTCTCAGACCAGCCCCGCCACACGCTGAATCACAAACCAGACCAGGGGAATGAAAATGGCGGGCAGCATGTTGCCCACTCTGATCTTTTTTTCCCTAAGCATATTCATGCCGATACCCAGGATCAAAATCCCCCCCACCCCGGACATCTGGACGATCACCTCCGGCACCAGCAGCGGTTTTAGCACCGATGCCATCAGGGTGATGCTCCCCTGATATAAAAGGACCGGCACAGCGGAAAACATCACCCCCAGTCCCAGGGACGAACTTAAAATAATGCTCACAATGCCGTCCAGGCAGGATTTTGCGAACAACGTGGCATGGTTCCCGGACAGACCGCTTTCCAGGGATCCCACAATGGCCATGGACCCGACACAGTAGATCAGGGATGCAGTGACAAACCCCTGGGCAAATCCGCCCGATCCTTTTGAAAATTTTCTTTCCAGAAATTTTCCCAAGCGCTCCAGCCGGTCCTCGATACCGATCCCTTCCCCCAGAAGCGCGCCTATGGCAAGAGATATGATGATGACCAGCAGATCATCACTGACAAAGGCAGTTTTCAGGCCCACCAGAAGCACGGCCAGACCCACGGCCTGCATGACAGTTTGGTTGTAGCGGTCCGGAATCCCGTTCTTGAACAACAGTCCGACCATGCTGCCCGCAATGATGGCCAGGCAGTTAATGATGGTTCCCAGCATGGCAGCTAGAAAAACCTTTCCCTGATATGATTCACCCCGTTTCGAAACAGCTGAATACCGATAGTATCTTCCGGATCAAAAGATTGTCCGAGTCTTTTCTGGCGCTGTTTTTCCCGGGTCCAGTCCGGATGGTTGGTGACATGGCTGTAGGCTTCCGGATGGGGCATGAGCCCGAAGATCTTTCCCGTGGGATCGCAGATACCGGCAATGTCCTGAATCGATCCGTTGGGATTGAAGGGAAACACCCCGTTGGCAGGATGACCGGCACCATCGGCATACTGAAACACCACCTGGTTTCCGATCTGAAGGGATGCCACCACATCAAGGTCGGCGATGAATTTGCCCTCCCCGTGGCGTACCGGGAAGTCCGCCCGGTCCATGCCTTTCGTGAACACGCACGGGCTTTTGGGATTGGCGGTCAGATGCACCCACTGATCTCTGAAATTGCCGCAGTCATTATAGGTGATAGCCACGGAACGCCGGGTATAATTGCTGTTTATGCCTGGCAGGAGCCCCAGGTTCACCAGGGCCTGGAACCCGTTACAGATCCCGATGATCAGCTTGCCCTTCCCCACAAAGGACAGCAGATCGCCGCCGATATGGTTTTTGAGCTTCATCGCCTGGATCACCCCGGCCCCGTGGTCATCCCCCCAGGAAAATCCGCCGCCGAATGCCAGAACGTGAAAATCCGCCAGTTTCACGGTACCGTCCACCAGGGAATTGATATGGACCCGATGAGGCAAAGCGCCTGCCCGTTCAAAGGCCAGGGCAGTCTCGTGATCGCAGTTCAGTCCGAAACCGGTCAGAATCAGTGCTTTCACCTGTGTCATATCATCTCTCCAAACAATTGGTTAAACGCATTTTCCAGATCAGAACAAGGCAGATCCACAATCCGGTTTTTCCGAAACCCGTCAATCCTCAGATGGTCATGGGCATCGGTGACGATTCCCACACAACGAACGGCCAGGCCTTTGCACAATTTTTCAAACACGGGCCCGTCCGCTTCCGGTACGGTCAAAATAAAGCGTCCGGCAGTTTCGGAAAAAAGCAGGATCTCGTCGGAAAGAGTCTCTTTTGTCACCGGTACCTGCGATAAGTCAATCTCCATGCCCAGCCCGCCAGCCATAGCCATCAAACCCAGGTGGATTCCCAGCCCGCCTCTGCCCACGGCGTGGCACGAAGCGGGAAGTTCCAGGCCAACGGCTTTTTCCACGGCCCGGTACAACACCCTGCTGGCGGCAAAATTCACCCGGGGCACTTGCACTCCGGTCTGGCCAAACAGGTCATAATATTCTGATGCTCCCAGTTCATTTTTCGTAATCCCGGCCACATAGACCCGGTCTCCGGCCGCTTTAGGCTCCAGGGTCTGACAGCGCATCACATCCGTTACCACCGAGGTGGCGGAGAACTGGACGGTTTCCAGGGCCGATACCTTGATGCGTTCACCGAACGCGCCTTCCAGGTGCCCGTCCACATACATGGAATCCTTACCGGACAACAAAGGGATCTCGTAAGCCATGCAGGCATCCTTCAGAGCCCGGCAGGCCCGCACCAGCTGGGCCGCCTTGAACCTACCGTCCGGATTGGTCTGCACGTCATACCCGATATCGGGCCAGCAGAAATTGTCCACCCCGCCGATATGATCCATGGTGCCCCCTACGGCGATGAGTCTTCGTACCGCCTCGTCTATGGTACAGGTCATCATGTGATAGGCATCTATCCTTGAATACCAGGGCAGAAGCGTTTGGGAAAATGCCAGACCTTTCCGGCTTTTGAGCACCGGCCTGGTGACGGATGCATCTGAAGGAATGTTTCGCTTCACCCCCACCAGGGGCTTGATCACAGAACCGCCCTGGACCTCATGGTCATACTGCCGGAGGATCCATTCCTTGGAACAGATATTGGGCCGGGCCAGCAAAGTGGCCAAAAGAAGGTTGCAGTCTTTTGGACTCCGGATTACCGGTTCGTAAAGCCCCCGGGCCTCGGGCGGGAGCCATACCGCATCAAATTCCCAGGCCGGAAACCCCTTGTCCAGCAGATCCATATCCACGTAGGCACAGGTTTTCCCCTGAAAGGTGATATGCAGCTTGCCGGTATCGGTGTATTCACCGATCACCGTGCTTTCAACAGCATGCTGCCTGGACAGGGTCATGAACCGGTCCAGATCCTTGGGATCAATGGCAATGGTCATTCGTTCCTGGGATTCCGATACCCAGATTTCCCACATGTCCAGGCCCGGATACTTGAGGGGGACCTTGTCCAGATGTACCACACACCCGTTTGAAATCATGGCGGATTCCCCAATGGACGAAGACAATCCGCCGCCGCCGTTGTCGGTGATAAAACGGATCAGTCCCTCATCCCGGCACTCCAGAAGAAAATCATGCATCTTTTTCTGTGTATAAGGATCTCCGATCTGGACATGGCCAGCAGGCGTGTTTTCCGAATAGCTTTCCGAAGAGGCCGTGACCCCGTGAATCCCGTCTTTGCCCACCCGGCCACCGCTCATGATGATCAAATCGCCCGGCGAGGTTTTCTTTTCATGGCTTGGCCGGCCTGCCACCTGTTTGGGCATGATGCCCAGAGCGGTCACAAATACCAGGCTTTTGCCCATATATCCGGAGTCGAACAACGTCTGGCCGAAGGTGGTGGGCACCCCGCTCTTGTTGCCCCCGTCCCGGACTCCCTCGATCACCCCGTCCAGCAGCCGTCTGGGATGCAGCGGAGGCTTCAGCGGGCCGTCATACCGGACATCGCCCACACAGAATCCGAAACTGCCCATGAACAGTTTGGACCCCAGGCCCGTGCCCATGGGATCCCGGTACACCCCCACAATGCCGGTGATGGCCCCGCCGTAGGCTTCCATATTGGACGGCGAGTTGTGGGTTTCCCCGGTGATCACGTAATTATTGTCTGCATCAAACCGTCCGACACCGGCATTATCCCACAACACCGACACCACCCAGTCTTTTTTCTCCTTCAGTGCCAGAGTGGGCTGCTGAATATAAGTTTTGAACAATGAATGCTCAACGGTATTCTCGCCTGTATGAATGTCCGTATACCTGAAAATGCCCCGGAAGGTATTATGGTTGCAATGATCGCTTCTGGCCTGGGAGATATATTCCAGTTCCACGTCCGTGGGACCGGTCAGACCCATTTTTTCCCGCTCAGCCGCCACCCGGGGATTGAGAAAATACTGCCGGATTACCGGAATATCTCTGGCATTGAGGGCCAGATTCCGCTGATCACTGATCTGTGCCAGGGTCTGGTCGGAGTCGATATTGATGAAATCAAACTTGGGAGTATGGTCCAGAATCACCCGGGCCGGTTTGACATCCGCCCCTTTTTCAGGATGCCAGTCCGCTTTGGAAACTATTTTGAACTGTTGAATAATCGGGTTGGACAACAGTTCTTTGGCCAGCGTTTCCACCTGGGGCCGGTTCAGGGTTTCGCCGGTGAGACAGTAGCGCTTGGAGGCATAGATACCTTCATTCGGGGCGAATGAACTACCCAGCAAATCCTCAATGGCTTCCATGGCCGTGGCACCGGGATTGTCCTTGACCCCTGGCCGCAATCCAATCCAAATGCACCAATCAAAGTCAATGTCCAGCGGGGACAGCGAAGACACCTGGGTCACCGGATTAGTGAAAATCTCCTGCCGGACCCGTTCCAAATCTTTGTTTTCAGATCCGAATCAATGACCAGTATATGGACGGTTCTGGCTGTCTGGATCTGAATCCCGAAATAGGACGTGGCTTTCTTAATGAGTGAGGACGCTTCCGCATCCCGCAGGGATGGTTTCAATGCAATCTCGATACAGGAAATCATGTTATCCACCATTGAAAATTCGAATTATATCGTTGTAAAAAACAAACACCATCAACGCCACTAGAATGACCGCGCCGAACTGAATCATCTTTTCTCTGAGCTTTTCACTGACCTGTTTTCCCGTGACCGCTTCCATACCGAAAAAGACCAGATGACCGCCGTCCAGTACGGGAATAGGAAACAGGTTGATGATCCCCAGATTCACCGACAGCAGCGCGATGAACCACACAAAATTCACGACGCCGGCCTTGGCCTGTTCCCCGGCCATCTGGGCAATCATGATGGGGCCTCCCAGATTATCGGCGGAAATGCGGCCGGAAACCATCTTGCCCACGGACAGGATAGTCAATTTCACCAGACCATACGTGTCTGAAATGGACAGGGCCATGGCCTGAAACGGATTCAACGGCTGCTGAAACACTTCACCGGTCCCCCGGATCCCGATGACATACCGGTCCACGGATTCACCGAACACATTGGTGGTTTCCTGTTTTTTCGGCACCAGGGAAAGCCTCAGATTCCGTCCTTCCCGGTTTACCCCGATGTCCATTGCCTGCCCGTCTGAGTCACTGACAGTTTGAGAGATATCTTCAAAAGAACGGATCTCTCTTCCGTCAACCATGGTCACAACATCTCCGGGCAACAGACCGGCGTGCTGGGCCGGTGTATCATCCAACACCTCACCGATTACCGGTTTGGACAGATACAGGCCGGAAAACTGGTACAGCACATAAAAAATAAAAAATCGCCAGAAAAAATTAAACGCCGGACCTGCGGCGACAATCAGGCTTTTCTGATACAACGGTTTGTGAGAAAATGAAACCGCCTCTTCTTCCGGGGCCAGCTGCCTGCCCGGCTCTTCGCCCACCATTTTTACATATCCCCCCAGCGGCACGGCTGAGATACAGTATTCGGTACGGCCTTTGATTTTTTTGAATATTTTGGGGCCAAACCCCAGAGAAAACACATCCACGCCCACTTTGAAAAACCGGGCCGTCAAAAAATGACCCAGCTCGTGAATGAACACCAGCACACCAATAACAATGATGAATGCGACAACGGAATGACCCACGTTTACCTCTCTATTTTATAAGGGAGCCTGCTTTTTCCCTGGCCCAGTGATCGGCCTCAATAATACCTGAAAGTTCCGGATTGTCAATGCAGGTATGGGCATCCATGGTGGCGGAGACAAGGGTAAAAATATCGGAAAACCGAATCTGCCGGTCCAGGAAAGCCTGAACCGCCACCTCATTGGCTGCGTTCATCACCGCCGGCATGGTGCCGCCGGAATCACAGGCCTTGCGGGCGAATGTCAGAGAAGGGAACCTTTCTGTATCGGGTGCTTGAAAGGTCAGCGACTGGATCTGTTCAAAATCCGGAAACGGCAACCCCAGCCCCAGCCGTTCCGGAAAAGACAGTGCAAACGAGATGGCCTGTTTCATGTCCGGCACCCCCATCTGGGCCATCACCGATCCGTCCGCAAACCCGACCATGGAATGGACAATGCTCTGGGGGTGAATAAAAACCTGAATGGTTTCATGGGGCACACCGAACAGATGAACCGCTTCGATGAGTTCCAGTGCTTTGTTCATGAGGGTGGCGGAGTCAACGGTGATTTTTTCCCCCATGGACCAGTTGGGGTGGTTCAACGCATCTTCTCTGGTAATGCCCTCGAATTCGGATCCAGGGGTATTTCTGAAAGGGCCGCCGGATGCGGTGAGAAACAGCTGGGTCACATCTTGGTTTTGATTGCCCAGCATGCATTGAAACATGGCGGAGTGTTCACTGTCCACCGGCAGTACGGATACGTTTTTTCCCGGGCACGGGCCATGACAATATCACCGGCCATCACCAGGGTCTCCTTGTTGGCCAGAGCGATTTGTTTACCGGCATCGATAGCGGCCAGAGCCGGTGACAGTCCGGCCGCTCCCACCATGGCCAGCAGGACCATCTCAACCCCGTCCCAGGCAGCAGCGGATTCATAGCCGTCAGCCCCATACAGAATTCGGGTTCTGCTGTTCGGCCCCACCATATCGCTCAGTTGCAAGGCTTTATTCTCATCCATAACCGCCACCATCTCCGGCCTGAATTCCATGATCTGACGATGAAGCAGGGTCAGATTGTTGGCAGCGGTCAATGCCTTTACTTGAAAGCGGTCCGGGTGCATCCGGACGATATCCAGGGCTGAGGTGCCGATGGAACCGGTGGCACCCAGAATGGAGAGCTGTTTCACAGTCTCACCGCCATCAGATAACTGAAAAGAACGGGAACGGCGAACAGCAAACCGTCAATGCGGTCCAGCATGCCCCCATGCCCCGGCAGAATCCGACCGGAATCCTTGACAGAGGATGCCCGTTTCAACGCGGACTCAAACAAATCTCCCACCTGTCCGGCCACGGCAATAAAAAAAGAACAGGGGAGCATGATCAAAGCCAAAACAGGTGAACGAAAAAACAGCAAACCAAAAATCAAGCCGGCGGCCATGGATGCGGCAATTCCCCCGGCTGATCCTTCCACAGTTTTTTTGGGACTGATTCGGGGAGCCAGTTTTCGTTTTCCAAAATAAGTGCCGGTGTAAAACGCGCCGGTATCGTTCATAAAGCAGACAATCAGAAGCCAGAACACCCAGAGCGCCCCCTGTTCCATATTTCTGACAAAGAGCAGCAAAGACAAGGACAAAGGAATATACACCACCCCCAGCATTTGCCTGGCTATGACGTCAAACAGGTACTCCCAGGCAGCAAACCGAAACAGGACATACCCGGACAGTACCAGCAGATTGAGTATCAGGGATAGAATCATCGCCGGCCAGGAACCAAAGGCAGCTGAAGTCACCAGAAATATACTAATGAAATAAGAAAGCCCGGAAATCATCCAGGAAACCGGGGTGTCTCCGGTACGGAAAACAATGCGAAGATATTCCCGTAAGGCAAATATGGCCACGGCAGACACCAAAGCCGCCAGAAGTACGGGGGTGCCTTTGATCAATATCCATATGACCAAAGGCGCCAGAACTATTGTGGTGATCCACCGTTTGGCATGCTGCATTCCACGTTACCGAACCGTCGGTCCCTTTTCTGATAATGGGTTAGAATGTCCATAAATTCTGATCGGGTAAAATCGGGCCACAGGGTGGAGGTAATGAAAATTTCCGCATAAGCGGACTGCCAGAGCAGGAAATTGGACAACCGGAATTCTCCTGAAGTGCGGATCACCAGATCCGGATCCGGAATTCCGACCGTGTATAGGTGATCGGATATCAGCTGTTCGCTGATGTCCTCTTCAGACAGTTCACCAGTTCTTACTTTAGCTGCGAGTTTTCTGACGGCATCGGTGATCTCCTGTCGGCTGCCGTAACTCAAGGCCAGGTTCAGTGTCATCTGGGTATTCATGCAGGTGGCAGCCATGGTTTCTTTCGCCTGCACCTGAACGTCTTTTGGCAGTCTCTCCAGCTGTCCCAGGACCTTGAGACAAATCCCTTTGTCTTTCATCTCATCGCGCTCTGACGTCAGGAACTTTTTAAGCAATTGCATGAGGGCAGTCACTTCCGACTGCGGTCTGGCCCAGTTCTCAGTGGAAAATGCGTACAACGTCAAAAAGGAATCTCCAGTTCCCGGCAGGCTTTAACCAAAATTCTGACGGCCTCTGACCCTTTTTCATGGCCCTTGATTCGGTTCATCAGCCTTTTTTTTGGCCCACCGGCCGTTGCCATCCATGATCACCGCCACATGGCCCGGTAATCGATTCGGATCCAGACCATCGGTCCGGATGAAATCAGATTTCAAGGATTTCCTTTTCTTTTTCGGCAAAGATGTCATCCAGTCGCTGGATATACTCGTCGGTCAGTTCCTGAACCTGTTTCTGACCCTTGAAACTGTCATCCTCGGAAATCTCTCCCTCTTTTTGGAGATCCTTGAGCATATCATTGGAATCCCGCCGGATATTCCGAACCGCCACTTTGTATTCTTCACAAATTTTAGATACGTTTTTGGCGATTTCCTTTCTACGCTCCTCGGTCAAAGGAGGGATGGCAATGCGTATCAATTTGCCGTCATTGGATGGTGTCAGTCCGAGGTTGGCTTTGAGAATGGCTTTTTCCACGGAATTGATCACGCTGATGTCCCAAGGTTTCACCGTGATCAACCGACTTTCCGGGATGGACACCGTCGCCATCTGGGGCAGCGGGGTCTGGGTTCCGTAGTAATCCACTTTCACACTGTCCAGCATGGACTGAGACGCCCTGCCGGTCCGAACCTTTCCCATCTCCTTGACAAAGGCTTTCTCCGTCTTTCCCATTCGGTCCCTGGTTTCCTCAATCACTTCATCGATCATAAATGGTACCTTTTCGATGGTGGCAGGAACGCCTGCTTATTGCAAAGGATCTCGATAAGCCGGGCCTGATCCCGCCTGCGTGTTATTTTATCCGGGTGCCGACGTCCTGGCCCAGCACCGCCTTGAGAATGTTGTCCTTTTTGTGCAAGTCAAACACCTGAAGGGGCAGATCATGCTCCATGGCCAGAGAAATGGCCGTCATATCCATGACATGGAGCTGTTTTTCGATCACCCGCATATAGGACAGTTCATCAAACATCACTGCATCATCATGAGCCATTGGGTCTTTGTCATATACGCCATCCACCTGCGTGGCCTTGAACAATACCTGAGCGCGGATTTCATGGGCCCTGAGCACGGCTGCCGTATCAGTCGTAAAATACGGATTGCCCGTACCTGCCGCAAAAATCACGACCCGGCCTTTTTCCAGATGACGGATGGCCTTTCTCCTGATGAACGGTTCCGCCACCTGATCCATGCGGATGGCGGTCTGGACCCGGGTAGGCACATCACATTTCTCGAGCGCATCGCACAATGCCAGAGAATTGATGACGGTGGCCAGCATTCCCATATGGTCGGCTGAACTCCGGTCCATACCGGCGGAACTGCCGGCCACGCCTCTGAAAATGTTGCCCCCCCCCACCACGATACTGACTTCGACGTTCAGGCGGGCCACTTTGGCAATTTCACCGGCCACATAATGGATCATTTCCGGTGTAATGCCAAAGCCCTGATTTCCCATCAGGGCTTCACCACTCAGTTTGATCAGGATCCGTTTGAATTCCGGCTCGTTATCCAAGAGTTACTCTCCTATCTGGAAGCGTGCGAATCGTTTGATCTGAATATTTTCACCGATCTTTCCGATGGTTTCCTTTAAAAACTCTTCAATGGTTTTCTGGGGATCCTTGACATACTGCTGGCTCATGAGGCAGACTTCTTTGTAGAATTTTTCCACCTTGCCGTCCACAATCTTGTCGATGATATTTTCAGGTTTGCCCTCTTCCAGCATCTGGGCTCTGAAAATTTCGCGTTCTTTTTCCACCACGCTCTGATCCACGTCTTCCGGGATCAACCCGGCCGGGTTTGCAGCCGCGATGTGCATGGCAATGTTTTTGGCAAATTCGACAAAATCATCGGTTTTGGCCACAAAATCAGATTCACAGTTCACTTCCACCAGCACACCGAGTTTTGCGCCGGTATGAATATAGGTATGAATAATGCCCTCGGAAGTGGACCGTCCCGCCCGCTTGGCCGCTTTGGCCAGTCCTTTCTTGCGCAGCAGTTCGATCGCTTTTTCCATATTGCCGTCTGCTTCAGCCAGCACCCTTTTGCAATCCATGATGCCGGACCCGGTTGCTTCGCGCAGTTCCTTAACCATTGCTGCGGAAATTTCAGCCATATTGTTTCGCTCCTCTTAAATTATCATCATTCGGTTTCAGTTGTTTCTTCAACGGGTTCAGCAGGTGCTGTCTTGCGCTTGATCTTTTCTACAACCGGGCCGTCGGTGCCATCCGACAGCACTTCGATGCCCACTTTCTGGTCTCCGATATCCGTGTCTCTTGTCTCATCACCATCGGCCCGGGCCTGCATTTTTTCTTCATAAATCTGATGACCTTCGATACAGGCATCGGCAATACGGGAGGTGAATAGCCGGATGGACCGGATCGCGTCATCATTGCCCGGAATCACATAATCGATATCATCGGGATCACAGTTGGTGTCCACCACCGCGACAATAGGAATTCCCAGTCTTTTTCCTTCTTTGACCGCAATAGCCTCGTTTTTGGGATCAATGATAAACATGGCGGAAGGCAGCCGTTTCATGTTGCTGATACCGCCGATGGCAAACTCCAGCCGTTCCTTTTCCTTGAGCATTTTCGCCTGCTCTTTTTTGGGATAGTTTTCAAGGGTCCCGTCATTTTCAATGGAATTGAGAAAATGAAACCGGTTAATATTGTTTTTGATGGTCTGGAAATTGGTCAGCATGCCGCCCAGCCATCTGTTTTCTACATAAAACATCTCCGCCCGGTTGGCTTCTTCATAGATGGCTTCAGATGCCTGTTTCTTGGTTCCGACAAACAGGATATCCTTGCCTTCCGCAGCAATTCCCTTAATAAAATCGTGGGCGTCCTTGAACAGTTTAACGGTCTGCTGAAGATCAATGATGTAAATCCCGTTTCTGGCCCCAAAAATATATCGTTTCATTTTAGGGTTCCAGCGTTTGGTTTGGTGTCCGAAATGAACACCGGCTTCCAGCAGTTCTCGAATGGTAATGTAAGCCATTGGTTCTCCAAATCAATCTTAATGGTTTTTTAAAAATCCTTCATCCACTTCATCCCCGGTCATCGACTTTGTAAAAAGCACCGGATGCCGGGTCCATGAATGTGTTTATTAAACGCTTCGATAAAACAAATCCTATCTTGTTTATCAAAAATATAGGGATTAATCAATTTTTTTTTTGAGATGTACCACCCGGTCATGTCCGGCCAGATCCTTAACAACCTCAATGAGGTCCAATTCAGGGCAGGTTTTAGCCAAAACCGTCACCTTTTCTTTCTGGTCAAATCCCATTTCCATCAAAAGATGCCCGCCGGGGAACAGAAACCGACCGGCATGGATCATTATCTCACGGATACAGTCGATGCCCTCTTCTCCGCCGTCCAAGGCGGCCACCGGTTCATGATTTCTGATTTCAGGAGCCAAATCAGGAATATGACGGGTCGGAATATATGGCGGATTGGAGACGATGGCATCAAAAAATGGCCCCGGTTTCAAAGGATCCAACCATGACCCGTTGAAAAAATGGATGGGGCCGATTTCTTTTTCCCGGAAGGCATTTTTCCGGGCCGTATCCAAAGCGGACCGGGAAATATCGCCGGCAAAAAACCGATGTCCGGGATGGGCTTTTGCCAGGGATACAACAATTGCCCCGGACCCCACACCCAGCTCCAGAATGGCCCCGGGAGGAGAAACCATGTCCGCCAGGATCATGGATGCTGCCGTTACCAGAGTTTCGGTATCCGGGCGGGGAATGAGAACCCCCGGTCCCACCTGAAAGCTGGATTCGAAAAAGCCTTTCTCTCCGGTAATATAGGCGACCGGCTCCCGGTTTCTCCGCCGCTGGATCAGGGTTTTGAATCTGGCCAGCTCCTGTTTTTCCAGAGGCCGGTCATACTGCAGATACAGATCCAGACGTCGATTCCCAGGCAATGCCCCAGCAGAATTTCCGCTGTCAGGCGGGGCTGTCAATCCGGTGTCTGGCAAATAGGCTTCCGTCCAGGAGATCAGCTTGAATACGGTCCAGTCCATTACGCAAAGGTGTGGTTTTCCTGCAATGCCTGGGCCTGATGAAAGGTTTTCAATTCATCAATAATAGTCTGGATGTCACCTTCCATGATGCTGTCCAGCTTATACAGCGTCAGTCCGATGCGGTGATCGGTCATCCGCCCCTGGGGAAAATTATAGGTTCGGATCCGGCCGCTCCGGTCTCCGGTACCCACCTGCCCTTTGCGCTCAGCAGCCCGCTTGGCATCCTCTTCCCTGACTTTGGCGTCCAGGATACGGGATTTCAGAACATTTAGGGCTTTGGCCTTGTTTTTGTGCTGAGATTTTTCATCCTGACAGGTAGCCACCACCTGTGGGAATATGGGTGACCCGGACCGCCGAATCCGTGGTGTTCACCGATTGCCCCCCGGTCCGGAAGAACGGAACACATCCACTTTAATATCGGCCGGGTTGATTTCAATATCAATATCTTCCGCCTCGGGCAGCACCGCCACGGTTACGGCGGAGGTGTGGATGCGCCCCTGGGTTTCGGTTTCCGGCACCCGCTGCACCCGGTGGGTACCGCTTTCATATTTGAATGCGCCGTAAACGCCTTTCCCCTGAATCAAAGAAACGATTTCTTTGAATCCACCGGCACTGGAATCATTTTTTTCAATGACTTCAATGATCCAGTTTCGGCTCTCCGCATACCGGGAATACATCCTGAACAGATCTCCGGCAAAAATACCGGCTTCTTCGCCGCCCGTCCCGGCCCGGATCTCCAGGATCACATTTTTTTCATCCCTGGGGTCTTTAGGCATCAGCAGCACATTGAGTTCGGACTTCAAGGCATCGGCTCTTTTTTCCAGATTGTGGATTTCTTCTCTGGCCATTCCGCGCATGTCCGGGTCCGGGTCCTTTAACAGCTCCCGAGCTTCCTCCAGTTGCGCCAGAACCTCTTCGTAAGTCCTGAACACCGGAACAATCCGGTTGAGTTCCCCGTGCTCCTTGACATATTTCTGGTATTTGGACTGGTCCTTGATCACCTCAGGATCGCTCAGAAGGTGTTCCAGTTTCACATACCGTTCTTCAATGCCTTTTAATTTCTCAATCATGGTGTCAAAATCCAAAAGGGGTGGCTGCAGCAGCCCCCCTTTTGCAACATTTTTCTGATGTCAACCTATACCAGTTTGCTGGCATCGAAATTGGCGTATTTCCTCTTGAAACGGTCAATACGACCGGCAGAATCCACCAGTTTCTGTTTTCCGGTGAAAAACGGATGACACTGCGAACAGATTTCCACCTTGATATCCTCACGGGTGGAACCGACTTCAAAAGTGGCACCGCAGGCGCAGGTCGCGGTGGTGTGGGCATATTGGGGATGGATGTCTTTTTTCATGCTTCTTATCACTCCTTGCTGCATCTGCCTTTGGGTTCCGGCAGATGATTCATAAAAATTCGGCTCATGAATTCATCAATTCAAGAAACTCTTTATTATCCTTTGTTCCCTGCATTTTTTCAAGTAAAAACTGCATGCTGTCCACAGAATTTAAACTGGACAGCAGTTTTCGCAGGATCCAGACCCGGTTTAAAGTCATGGAATCCAGAAGCAATTCCTCCTTCCGGGTGCCGGACCGGTTGATGTCAATGGCCGGAAAAACCCTCTTGTCCGCCAATTTCCTGTCCAGCACCAGCTCCATGTTGCCGGTTCCCTTGAACTCTTCAAATATCACCTCGTCCATGCGGCTGCCGGTTTCCACCAGTGCAGTGGCGATAATGGTGAGGCTGCCGCCGTCCTCAATGTTTCGGGCCGCCCCGAAAAACCGTTTGGGCCGGTCCAGGGCATTGGAATCCACCCCGCCGGACAGAATTTTTCCGGATGGCGGCATTACTGCGTTATAGGCCCGAGCCAGGCGGGTAATGGAATCCAGCAGGATCACCACATCATGTCCCTGCTCCACGATCCGCTTGGCTTTTTCGATTACCATTTCCGCCACCTGTACATGCCGTTCCGCCGGCTCATCAAACGTAGAGCTGATCACCTCTGCATCCACGGATCGGGTCATGTCCGTGACCTCTTCAGGCCGCTCATCGATGAGCAGAATCATGGGCACGATGCTTTTATGGCCCTTGATCATGGAATTGGCAATGTTCTGGAGCAGCATGGTCTTGCCGGCCTTGGGAGGCGAGACGATCAATCCTCTCTGACCGAAACCGATAGGTGACATCAGGTCGATGATACGCATGGAATAGTTTTCTGGCTCGACTTCAAGGTTCATCTTCCGATCCGGGTAAAGCGGGAGCAGATTGTCGAACAAATGGTCTCAGCCGCCACTTCAGGACTCTGAAAATTGACCGCTTCCACCTTAAGCAGCGCAAAATACCGTTCCGAATCCTTGGGCTGCCTGACCTGGCCGGAAATGGTGTCCCCGGTTCTCAGGTTGAAGCGCCGGATCTGGGAGGGAGACACATAAATGTCATCCGGTCCGGGCAGATAATTGTAACCGGGAGCCCTCAGAAATCCGAACCCGTCCGGAAGGATCTCAAGGGTTCCCTCTCCATAGATCTGACCGCTCTTTTCGATATTGGCCTGGAGCAGTGCAAAAATCAATTCCTGTTTTTTCAGACCGCCGATCCCTTTGATATTGTTTTCCTTGGCAAGCTTGGTCAGCTCGCTGATTTTCATTTTGTTGAGTTCTACAAGATTCATTCGCGCTCCCGAATTGTTGTTATTTTTTCTTTTTTTCGGCATATTTCAATTTCTGGCAAGGATCAGTCGATGTTGCAGGATGCCATTGATGCCCGAATTTTTTCTAAATTCAAAATTCTATGGAAAAAGACAGACCGTGGACTGGTATTAATCGAATACCATGTGACTAATAGTGCATTAATTTTTTCTTGTCAAGAATTGTTTTACAGAACCGGTCCTCATATTGACTTACAATAAGCGAATATGGTATTTTTCCGACGTGATTCATGCGCATTCCTCATGGCAGGATACAGACTTGCAACATCAGCCATTAATCCTGTCCTGCCGGTACAACATTAATTAAAAAATTGAAGAAAGGAAAACCAAACATGGAAAGAACTTTATCCATCATCAAACCTGACGGGATTGCCAAAAACATTATCGGCGAAGTGATCAAGCGGTTTGAAACCGCCGGGATCAAAATCGCTGCCATGAAAATGCTTCAGTTGACCAAATCCCAGGCCCAGGGATTTTATGCGGTTCATAAAGAACGCCCGTTTTTCGACAGTCTCACTGATTTCATGACCTCCGGCCCCATCGTGGTCATGGTGCTGGAAGGCGAAAACGTGATTGCCAGAAACCGCAAAATCATGGGGGCCACCAACTTCAAGGAAGCCGAAGAAGGCACTATCCGCCGCGAATATGCCACCGACATCGAAAAAACGTGGTCCATGGGTCTGATGCCCCGGAAACCGCCGCCTTTGAAATCAGCTATTTTTTCAACAATCTGGAAATCCAGGCCCGGTAACCCATTTCCGAAGCAGGCCCGGTCTCCATCAGTGTACCGGTCCTGCTTCGGATATCTTTATCATACAATAACCATCCAGATTTTTACAGTCTTTTACGGGACCAGCAGGTCAAACCCGGTGAGTTCATCGGGTCTGCGCATCCCGGCCGATCCGGTCAATTCATACAGGATCACCTCCATCACTTGCCAAACTTTCACGCCCTTGCGGACACAACCGGTCACGCCTGAATCCCCACGGCCACAGGACAGGTGCATGTGCAGCACCGGATTGCCGGTTTCATCCGGAAACAGAGTCCCGGTGCCAGTCACCTCGTGGACCTCATCCAGAATGCGGGTCTGGGGCACGACAGGAGATTGCCGGCCCTGCTTCGGGCCGGTCACCAGCACACTGCCCTGGTCAGCCCCGCCCAGCACCATCAGAGACGCCGCCCGGATCCCCTGGTTTCTGGCGAACGTTTCAATGGTTTCATGAAGCACCTCCCCGTCTTCAAGGCGGATAACAAAGACCCGCCCCTGCTGTGCCTGTGAATACTTCATATCCGGTCTCCATTTATTATTTTCTATTGATATGGGTGCTCCCTGATCAAGCGATGCCCTTTCTCTGCCATCCCCACATTCTATTTCAGGCGATCAAGTCCGTTCAAGTGTCAATTTTCACACCGGATTCATTTTACCGGTATGATACCCGTCCAGGTCCAGGCTCACATACGTGAAACCGTAACTTTTCAGGGCTTCTGAAATCCGATTCCGATAATCCACCAAGGCCTCGATATCCGCCGCATCAGTTTCGATACGGGCCAGCATACCATGGCTTCGCACCCGGACCCGGGCAAAGCCCAGAGACTGGATATACTGCTCCGCCTGCTCGATGCGGCAAAGGGTCTCTTTGGTAATCGTCTCCCAAAAAGGAATCCGGGCGGCCAGACAGGACTGGGACGGCAGATCCCAGGTGGGCAATCCCATTTCTCTGGAACAGATTCGGATCTGATGCTTGGAAAACCCCGCTTCCACCAGAGGGGACAAAACCCCCAATTTTTCAGCCGCCTTCAGCCCGGGCCGGTAATCGGACAGATCATTAATGTTCACCCCGTGTAGTACATGAAACATCCCGGCCTGCTCCGCCGCTTTCCGTATCAGGGAAAACACCAAGGTTTGCAGTGATAACAGCGGTCCGGCGAATTGGCCGTGACCTGTTTACAGCCCAGAATGTCCACCTCCAGCACCTGATGCATCACCCCGAGATCCGCTGCCGTCTGCCTGGCCTGCTCAATCTCCTTTCTGGTTACAAATACGGAATCCACGGTCACCGCCATCAACCGCTTTAGGCCGGACCGGGCCGCCACAGCCAGGAGAAAAGCGGAATCCGCACCACCGGAAAAAGCCACGGCCACTGTTTTCAATTTTTTCAACCCAGCCTTGAGTTTCAATAATTTTTCATCACAGATCTGATCTGCCTGATCACTCATGTTTCATCCTTCAAATTTTTAAATCCTTCTGGACAGAAGCCCTTTTCCAAATTTATACCGGCTTCCCAGAAAATCCTTGACACGTCCGGGCCTTTGGTGTAAAAACCCGGTCATTCCATACAGATGGGTGATCGTCCAATGGCAGGACTACGGACTCTGACTCCGTCAATCTAGGTTCGAATCCTAGTCACCCAGCCAAAAATATCAAGGGGTTACAGCTTCGGTTGCAAGGTCTTTTTTTTTGTTTTCAATTTTTGTATGGCATTCTGTAAGCATTTTTTGCCAACATCCCCCTTCACCACTATCCGCTAAAATAATTTGGCCCCGTGATCCACTCCAGAAGTGGACCTAACTCTATTTCGCCCAATCTGAAAAAGCCATGCCTTTGACGGGTCGCCCGAAATAAAAATTTAGACGGAACCCTGGCAATGCAAAAACAAAGAAACTATTTAGAAAAAAACTTAAAACCCCTATGAATAAAGACTATAACTATTTTTGGAAACAAAAAAACAACCATATTCAGGAGACCGCCTCAAGTAAAATCCAGTAAAACACAAATTCTTGCAATATTCCACAAAATTCCGACAATTTGTTTTGAAGATCAGGAACCGAAATCTTTTTGGAAATATGATTAAAAATTTATAGTGCAATAAAACTTAAACTGGTTGTCATTTTTTCGAAAAGATGGGTCAACCTGAATGTTGACAAAAGACTTGACAAATAAAAAATTGGTTCAATATATGAACTATAAGTTCGTTGAAAGAAACATTTGAGAAAATGTAATGTCTGAATAAAAAACATTAATACTTTAAAAGGCAAAAATGAGCAGCAACAAAGCAGTCATCTTAAGCACTCACAAACTTGGAAAAAGATTTGGAGGAATCCATGCCCTTTCCAATTATTCAATGGAAATTCGGCATGGTGAGCTAACAGGTTTGATCGGTTCAAATGGTGCAGGAAAAACGACTGTATTTAATCTTCTTTCCGGTGTTGTGAAGCCCAGCTCAGGAAAAATATTTTTTAACCTTAAAAATATTACGAATTTTTCACCTTCCAAGATAGCTAAAACCGGAATTGCCAGGACTTTTCAAAACATAAGGCTTTTTGATAATCTTTCTGTTTTGGATAATATAAAGGTTGCGCTTCATATGCGCCTTGGCAAAGGTTTTTTTGGCAACCATATGCAATTTTGCCTAGTTTTCACAGCAGTGAAAAAAAAAATCACCCAAAAAGCCATGGAATTCGCTGAGATAATGAACCTTAAGGACCTTATAAATGAACCTGCAATAAAACTTTCTTATGGTGATCAGCGTAGAATAGAAATCGCAAGAGCGCTGGCCACGAATCCAAGGCTTCTCCTTCTTGATGAGCCTGCTGCAGGAATGAATTCTCATGAAACCATCGACCTGATGACCACAATAAAAAAAATCCACAGCGACTATGATATAACCATTCTTGTTGTGGAACACGATATGCGACTGGTAATGAACCTTTGCCAGCGAGTTCTGGTGTTAAATCAGGGAACATTGCTTGCTCAAGGGACTCCTGAAGAGATTCAGAAATCCCCTGAGGTTATTAGCACCTATCTGGGTACTCCGAAGGATAAAATCAATGCTGAAAGTTGACAATATTGATGTTTATAGAGGCAAAACTCATGTTTTGCACCAAGTGAGTCTCAACGTTTCCCAAGGTGAAATTGTTGCGCTGATTGGTGCGAACGGGGCAGGAAAAACAACAATCTTGAAAACGATTTCAGGCCTCTTGCACCCTGCAGAGGGGAAAATTTTTTATGCACCCAGAAAAACACAAAAAAGCATCGATATTTCTTCCATGGAACCTGAGCAGATTGTTGCTTCAGGTCTTTGCCAATGCCCTGAAGGACGAGGTATCTTTTCTCAACTTTCGGTAAAAGAAAATCTACTCATTGGCGCATTTCTTCGTTCAGATAAAGGTATAAACGATGATATAAAATCCATTTATGAGATGTTTCCCATCTTAGAAGAGCGCGCGAACCAAGTAGCTGGAAATCTTTCAGGTGGGGAACAAATGATGCTTGCCATTGGCCGTGCATTAATGGGACGACCTGCCTTGCTAATGCTTGATGAGCCATCTTTAGGTCTAGCACCTCTTGCTGCGGAAAAAAATTTTTCAATTAATCAAAAAAATCAACAAAGAAGGGGTCACTATTCTCCTTGTAGAACAAAATGCCATTATGGCGTTGGAGTTGTCACATCGAGCCTATGTGTTTGAAACCGGAAGTGTGGTACTTCAAGGAGAAAGCAGCAAACTTGTACATAATGAAAATGTCCGCAAAGTATATTTAGGGGAATGATATGGATTTTGGATATATTGCACAGCAGTTGATGAATGGACTAACCTTAGGCTCACTCTATGCACTAGTCGCTGTTGGGTTCTCAATGATTTACGGAATTATTCGCCTCATTAATTTTGCCCATGGTGATATTGTTATGATCGGCGCATTCAGCACCCTTGGACTTTTGTCAGGACTTGGTCTTCCATTGTGGCTGACAGTTATTGCCGTTGTTATCGTGAGTGCATTCTTAGGTATGCTGATCGAGCGGGTAGCATTTTATCCCATGCGCGGTGCTCCACAAGTGACTGGATTTATTGCATCGCTGGGAATTTCCATCATGCTCCAAAATCTTGGGATACTAATTCTCAGTGCCCAGCCCCGAAACTTTTCCATGCCGGAATATCTGCAAAAAACGCTTTCATTTTTTGAAGTAACCTGTCAGTTGATTGATATTGGTATCATCATCACTGTACCGCTCTTTATGATCATTCTTCTCCTCATCGTGAACAAAACCCGTTTAGGAAGGGGTATGCGTGCGACGGCAGAGAATCCAGATGTAGCAAGACTTATGGGGGTCAACATCAACCGGACAATTTCCTTAACTTTTGCTCTTGGTGCCGGATTTGCCGGATTTGCCGGACTCATGTGGGGAGGAAAATTTGGACAGATTGATCCACTGATGGGGTTTATCCCCGGGTTAAAGCTTTTGTGGCAGCAGTGATCGGCGGAGTTGGATCCATTCCTGGCGCTATCCTTGGCGGATATCTACTGGGTATGGCAGAAGTCTGTTTTGTAGGCTTTCTTCCCCCCGTCTATTCATCGTATAGAGATGCCTTCGTTTTTGGACTTCTTATTATTGGACTTCTTATCCTGCCTAATGGTTTACTTGGAAAAAACATGGAGGAGCGTGCTTGATGAAATATATTAAGCCTCACAATATTCTTATAAGTCTGACAGCTATTGCGGCAATTTTGCTGTGGTTTCTTGAAGGAAATGTTAATGATTATATTTTGACTATTATCCAGTTCGCCGGTATCAATATTATCCTTGCAACCAGCCTGAATTTTACCAATGGATTTACAGGCCTTTTTTCTGTAGGTCATCCGGCCTTCATGGCAATTGGTGGATATACAACTGCCTTGCTTACCTTTCCTGCAAGTAAAGTCCCACTTTTTTTTACCAGAACTGCCTAAATGGCTCATGGGAATAGAAATGGGGTTTTTCCCTGCATTGATCGCTGGCGGTCTGATTGCCACAGCCATCGCTTTCATAATCGGTGTACCGCTTTTAAGGTTAAAAGGTCATTATCTGGCAGTGGGAACCATAGCTTTTCTAATTATTGTTACCGTTCTTCTGACCAATATGGATACCATAACAAGGGGGCCTTTGGGTTTGAATGGATTATCTTCTTTTACCAACATATGGTGGATATTTTTATGGGTAATCATCGTTTGCTATGTGAACTGGCGCATTAAATTTTCATCCTATGGCCGCGCTATGATTTCCATCCGGGAAAATGAAATGGCCGCTCAATGCTGTGGTATCAACCTGGCTTTTATGCGCATCATAGCATTTGCGGTCGGTGCATTTTTTGCCGGGGTTGCAGGTGGGCTATGGGCACATCTTATCACGGCACTAACCCCGAACACCTTCTCTCTGATCATGGCGTTTGGACTTGTGGTCATGGTGGTCGTTGGTGGGAGCGGAAGTATAACGGGTGCCATTGCCGGTGCCGTCATTTTTACTGTCACCACCGAATTTTTCCGCCCCATTGAAGAAAGTATGGAGTTGTATGGTATTGCAGAAGTTCTCATGGCTCTTTTGTTAGTCATCATTCTTGTATATAGACCCGAAGGACTTTTTGGCACTTCCGAACCTGAATGCATCGACCCTTCACGTTCGTAACTTAAGGCAAACGTCTTATGGCGGTTCCTTTATAAACCACAATTAACGGAGGAATTATGAAACGTTTCATTGCAATTTTAGTCACATTATTTATGACAATGGCTGTCACTGCAACCGCAGCTGAAAAAGATCCCATTAAGGTGGGTGCGCTTTTTAATCTTGTCGGAGGCATGTCTTCCATTGATGTTCCGGCGCTACATGGGGCGCAGCTGTATGCCAAGCAAATCAATGACGCCGGTGGTATTTTAAATGGACGAAAATTAGAATTAATAATCCAAGACACTAAAACGGATCAAAAAAGCTTCCGCAATTGGTGCAAAAAAAATATTGAGCGAGGATGTTGTTGCAGGTATCGGACATGACGATCCTGCCTTTGTTCTGCCAGCGGCTGCCCTTTTTCAAGCAAAAGGCATCCCTTATGTGACCCCGGGTGCAACATTGCCAACCATGCCTGCCATGGTTGGAGACTGCCTGTTCATGGTTGCTTTTGGTGATGATGACCAATCATTTGCAATTGCTGAATACACTGTAAAAAAAATTGAAAGCTAAAAAAATTGTTGTTTGGACAGACGATTCCATGGATTTTACCCGAACCGTTTCACGTTTTTACAAACAACGAATCGAGGAACTCGGTGCAACGCTTTTATTAGAAGATTTCTTCAAAACAGGAGATCGAGATTTTTCTTCCCAGATTGCCCGTCTAAAGAAAGCCAATGCAGATGCGGTATTCATTTCCTGCATTCCCAACGAAGCCGGCATCACAGTGAAGCAAATCCGGGAATCTGGTATCGAGCTTCCAATTGTTGGCGCTGATGGTTCAGACACTGAATTGTTGACTACTGTTCCGTCCAAAAAGGATGCAAGCGATATCTATATTTCAACCCACACATACCGGGAAGACACTCGTCCGGAAGTGATTTCTTTTATTGAAGCATATACCAAAGAGTATGGAGTGCCACCTGAAAACGCATTTGCCGCATTGGGATATGATGCCATGGGCCTGCTTGTTGAAGGATTTAAAAAAGCAGGTTCTACCGACAAGGTTGCTCTAAAAAATGCGCTTACTGCTACCGATGGCTATCCTGGCGTCACAGGAAGCATTTCTTACACACGCCCGAGTCGTGTGCCTGTCAAACCAGTTGCCATCATGTCTGTACAGAATGCCAACTTTAAAGTTGAAGAAAATTTGGATGCCTAAAGTTGATTGATAATGAACTTTTTGTCTCATATAAACGATGAGCGCACCCTGACAGGGAAAAATTTCCCTGTCAGGCGCCATTTTTTTCTGCCGGATTATTCTGGTTCGTGGTGAGGAAAAAAAATGAAAGTTGATTGCATTATTACGAATTGTCAAATCGTCAAACCTGCCGGAACTTTTCCTGGAGCTATTGCTATTAAAGATGGGAAGATTGTTATGATCTATGACGAATCAACTGCCCCTGCAATAGATATCAATGCAAAAACCATAGTTGATGCCAAAGGGAAACACCTTTTGCCAGGCTGCATTGACCCCCACATGCATGTGGATTGGCCAGACTGGGAATATATAAAGGCCACAAAATCATCCACAAAAGCTGCTGCAACTGGCGGTTTTACCACGGTTATTAATTTTTTGAATGGCACTGATACCTTGGAAGAAAATTTTATCAATTCCAAAATATGCTTTGAAAAAAAATTCCTATACGGATATGGCCTTTCACATGGCTATCTTTACGGATGAACAAATCAAAGAAATTCCCCGAATGGCTGAGCTGGGTGTTTCTTCTTTTAAGTTTTTTCTACCCTATCGCGGGTCTGAAGTTGTTGCACCACTCACAGGCATTGATGATGGAACCATCTTCATGGGTTTCAAAGAGATTGCCAAACTTAAGCCCCCAGCCCGTGCACTCGTACATTGTGAAAATGTTGAAATCGTTTTTAAGCTCAAAGAAGAATACATGGCAAACGAACCTCCGGAATTGCAATGGGATGATGTTCGCCCCCTATTTGTGAAATTGACGGTGTCCGTCGCATTCTTGCTTTTTCAAAAGACACAGGCTGCCCTGTATATGTTGTACATACCAGCACACAAGAGGCTCTTGCGGAAATGGCGCATGCTAAAACCAAGGGCATTGATGTGCAGACTGAAACCTGTGTACAATACTTGACATTACTGGCAACCGACTACGACCGAACCTTAGGCAAGGTAAATCCGCCGTTGCGTATGGAAAAAAAGCACCTTGATGCCCTCTGGGAAGGCATAAACAATGGCAATGTCGACACCATCGGTTCTGACCACGCCCCTTGTGGGAGCAAACATAAACAAGATTTCTGGTCTGCAACAGTAGGCATGGCTGGCATTCAAACTTTGCTACCAGTACTCCTTAGCGAAGGTGTAAACAAAGGACGTATCACCATTAATAAAGTTGCTGAAATTTGCAGCTTCAATGTCGCTAAAACATTTGGTTTACTGCCACAAAAAGGTCTGATAGAAATTGGCTCTGATGCAGATCTTATCCTAGTCGACCTTACTAAAAGCATATTGTAAAAGCTCAAAACCTCTACCACATTTCTGATTTTTCCTGTTATGAAGGTTGGGAATTAACCGGTGCCGTGGACATGACAATGATTCGAGGCAAAATTGTTATTCAGAATGGAAAATCCATTATAGAACCTGGTTATGCGAAATTTTTGCCCCGTGTTGCCACAAGAAAGGAGTAACTGGTAACGATGAAGGTTCTTGGTATTCTTGGTGGAATGGGTCCGGAAGCATCTGTGGATCTTTACAATGAACTTGTTCAACGATTTTATAAATCGTCTGGTACTAATCTTACAAGTTATCCGCACATAATAATTAATAATGTCCCCGTACCCAATCTTTTTCAACAGAAGGGTGAAGCGCCAGGTCATTATTTAGGAAAACAAGCGCATCTATTGGAGAAATGCGGGGTTCAGATTATGGGCATTGCCTGTAACTCTGCCCACTTTTATTTTGAATATATCAAAAAAAGCACTGAAAAAATGTCTTCTGTTAGATATGGTGAATGAAGTGGCTTTAAAAGTCAGGAAAGATGGACATAAAAAAATAGGAGTCCTCAGTTCAATTATGTCTCGCTCCTTGTATGCCAAACATTTTGAAGCAAATGAATTAAATCTTGTATTACCGAAAACTAATGTACAAAAAGATATAGAACGAATCATTGCTGCTGTTTTAGGTGGCATAAAGAACGGCAAGATCACCCGAGAGCTTAATGACCATGCTGATCAGCTCATAGCAATGGGGGCAGAATGTGTCGTATTGGGATGCACGGATCTCCCTCTCATTCTGAAATCAGAACAAGTAAAATATCCGCTCTATTCATCCACAGCCATTCTGGCCGACGCAATGGTTCGTGAAGCAAAAGAGTAAAATTATGCCCAGTAAAAAAGTTTACGTCGCATATATTGGTGGTACCATTGGCATGAACGGTTCACCGCATGGATATATTCCCAAAAAAGGATATCTTCAGTCACAATTGGATACCATTCTATCATCACTGGACGATTTAGATATCCCAAATTTTTATATCCATGAGTATGACCCTCTCTTAGACTCCAGCAATATTGATGCGGAGCATTGGAACAAAATAGCGCTTGATATTTCTGAGCACTATGATGATTATGACGGTTTTGTTGTATTGCATGGCACCGACACCATGGCCTATACGGCTTCTGCTCTGCCATTCTTACTGCAGGGGCTCACAAAACCGGTTGTGGTTACCGGCTCTCAGATACCCCTATATAAAATTCGTAATGATGGGTATGGCAATTTAATTACTTCCATGATGGTTGCTGCATACCATAAAATACCTGAAGTCATGCTTCTCTTTGGAAGTCGTATCCTTCGCGGATGTCGTTCTGTAAAAGTAGATGCCTATAGTTTAAACGCATTTGAGTCCCCAAACTTCCCTGCTTTAGGGCATATTGGCGTTAATATTGAAATCAATAACGGGTTAATACAAAAGTCAGCTCATATCCCCTTTCATGTCAACCAATTCCAAAAAACACATGTTGGGATTCTCCGAATATTTCCAGGCATGACGACTGCCTATGTTCGAAATGTTCTTGATGTTCCCCTTCAGGGACTTTTGCTTGAAACTTATGGCCAGGGGAATGCTCCCAACAGTAATCAGGAACTACTTGATGTTTTGAAAAAAGCCTCTGACCGAGGTGTACTAATAGTGAATTGTAGTCAATGCATACGAGGTTCTGTAGACCAAAAAATTTATGCTGTCGGAAGGACACTTATGGATTCCGGTGTCATAGGAGGTTTAGACATGACAGCCTCTGCAGCTTTGGTGAAAATGTACTATTTATTGAGTCAAGATCTTTCTTTGGAAGAAATGCAGCAACAAATACAGCAACCACTTTGCGGTGAATTGACATCAAAAAATATTGATTGAAATAACTAAGCATTTTCTATCAAAAAACCCAGAAAGGAATATAAAATGAAAACCGTAAAATTAGAAGAACTTAATGAGCATTCTTTTCAAAAAGCTAAAATTGACAAAGTGATCATGGCCATCGGTTCCACAGAAAGCCATGGCGCGCACTTGCCTTTCGGATGCGACTCTTTTGTGAGTTATGACATTGCCCATACCGTTGCTTTACGCCTTAAAGACACAGTCGTTGCGCCCCCGTTATGGTTTGGAATGAGCGGGCATTACAGGCATAAACCGATGTGTATCTCACTCTCAGATGATACCTTGATAAAAATAGTGCGAGAAATGCTTGAATCCGTTATCTATTGGGGAATTAACAAGGTGGTGATCATCAATGGACATGATGGTAATATCGCAGCAATTGAGGTCGCAGCAAGGCAGATAAAAGTTGAACACCCAGAATTTAATCTTGCAGTGCTTGATGCATGGTGGGTTACTGCGGGAAATCTTCTTCCCAAGGATACGTTCGAGGTATGGGATGGATTAGGCCATGGAGGAGAAGGAGAGACATCCATAGGACTTGCCATGTTTCCCCATCTTTGTGATATGAGCCATGCAAAAGGAATGATTCCCGATATGGACAGCAATGTTAAATTGATATGGAATTTTTCAGAATTAACAGATTTTGGTGCTAGTGGTGCCCCTGAAAAAGCGACTGCCGAGAAAGGTCAGAAAATGAAAACCGTTCTTGTAAATTATATTGTCGATTTTGTGAACCGAATGGATGCACAAGAATGGCGATACCACAAAAAATAATTACATTTAATTACCCCCACTCAGCCGGGAGACACCAATATTCGGTGGTGCATGCTATCGGCTTCATTAAAGGGAAAAGTGCGATACATCTCGCGCGAAATTACCTGAGATATCGAAGGGATTTTACTGATCAGTTTTTTTTGGTCAGAGGCGGTCACAATTCAATAGTTAGTCGGGACGAGAAACCTGTTTCGGAATTCATCCGTTTTCAGGAAAAAAATAGATACTTAGAAGAGTTGAGCTTTTTTTAAATTAGGGTGCATCACTTGGAGGAGGTTCAAACAAATCAATGCGTTAAGCGGTTTATTCATTCAAGACTCCGGTTTTGCAGATGAACTTGACTTGAGCCTAACACTGTGGAATCGCTCCTAGCATGCTCATATTTGACAAATATATCTCTTGATCCATCACTTATTTAGCAAACCATTTTGGAGGTCTAATTGAAAAAAAAAAAATGGCAAAAAAAAAGAATATTCAGGAACACTTGAAAAAGGATTAAGGATATTTGACCTTTTTAACAAATATCATCAGGGTTTGCGGCTCATAGATATATCTAAGGTACTCGGAATCAATAAGACTACCACTTATCGATTTGTAAATTCATATTGCAAACTTGGCTATCTGAGAAGAGATGCCAATACAAAACTTTTTAGACTCGGACCCCGCAGTATTGCTTTCGGATATAGTGTCCTTCAGAACTCAGATCTAGTTCGCGCCATTAGACCCATTGCCGATAGAATAATCAGACAGTATGAAATTCATGTGGACGTTGGTTTGCTACACAAAGATTCTATTTTTATTATTTATCGGCATGAATCTCCTGATACAATTAAATTCAGGCATTTCACTTCAACGAAAGGAATGCATTATTTGGCTATGGGGAAAGCAGCCCTTGCATTTTTACCTGAGAATGAAATGAAAGAATTAATTAAAAACATCGAACTGGAAAAAAAGACTGACGCAACTATTGTATCAAAAACCGAACTCCTTTACGACTTGAAAATGGTTGCAAAACGAGGCTATTCCTGGAACAACGAAGAAATGGTTCCAGGACTAATTTCAATAGGAGCGCCTCTCATTAATTTGCACACCAATAGAGTGGAAGGTGCTGTCAGCTTTGATTCGTCAACAGCAAAATATTCAATAGAGGATTTTGAGCATTGTTATTCAAAAATTCTCATTGAACTTGCCAAAGAAATTTCAACGGCCCTTCCAATAATCTGATACCAATCATCACATGAAATATCTGTGGGCATGCCCAGCTGATCCATGCATGCCTGCCCACCCTGTGATAATCAGACAACAGCTCTGCAGCTGTTCCACCCGATATTCGTTTGATGAAGCGAAGCCATTATCTGCCCGCGTCATCCATCAGCAATTGCGCCAGCGCGGTCTGGCGCTTTGAGATATCTTCATTTTTCACGGCCAGGGCCAGGGCCCGCCGGGTCCCCACGAACACGGCCAGTTTCTTTGCCCGGGTAATGCCGGTATATATCAGGTTGCGGAACATCATCATGAAGTGCTGGGTCATCACCGGAATGACCACAGCCTCAAATTCCGACCCTTGAGATTTATGGATGGTCACGGCATAGGCCAGGTCCAGTTCCAGAATATCGGCCTGACGGTACAAAACGGGCGGGGCATCCGAAGAAAACGCCACCGACAGGCTCAGGTTAGTGACGTCGATGGCTGTGATGGTTCCGATGTCGCCGTTGAATACGTTCAATTCATAGTTGTTTTTCCGGTGGATAACCCGGTCCCCTTTCCGGAACACCCTCTGCCCCACGGTGATCTGAGCCTTGCCCGGACCCGGGGGATTGGCAGTCTCCTGGATCACCCGGTTCAGGTTCACCGTACCAAGAGACCCCCTTGTCATGGGGGAAAGGATCTGGATTTCGGTCGACTGGCCATGATACCTGGGAATCCATTCCAGATAGAGTTTCCGGATCACATCCACGGCGGTCAGGCCGTAATGCAGCGATGACCAGGGATGGATCTTTTTGAGTACCGCCATCAGCTCGGCCACCCGGTTATCCGCCGCTGCCACCTGCTCTATATTGACATGGGCGAATTTTTCCGGAATCCGGATCTCGGTGTCATAAGGATTTACCTTTTCCCTGATCCGGAACTCAAACAGGTCCGGATCATCCAGATCTTTGGCCATATCCGATTTGTCCACCGCCGTCACCATCTTGATCCGTTTGATGAACTGCAATTGTTCGGCCGTGGCCTCGTCAGAATCCAGAAACAGGCAATCCGTTCTTTTCCTCCAAACGGAAGGGTCCTTGAACGGTGAAGCGATCCAAGGCATGTTTCCGGTATTGATTAGATGGGCATACTGGATGATCAAAGACTGGGCTGCCTGACGAAAAATCTTTGTGAGCCTGAAACAGGCAACGGTGCCGGATTCAATCAGGTCCTTGAGTACATTGCCCGCCCCCACCGACGGCAGCTGGTCATAATCGCCTATGAACACCACCTGACAGGTCCCAGGTACGGCCTTCAGCAACGAGGCGGTCAGGCTGATATCCAGCATGGAGCATTCATCCACCACCAGAAAATCGGTTTCCAGAGGAATGTCTTCATTTTTTTTTGAACCGCCCGTTAGCCCACCCCAGCAGCCGGTGGATGGTTCTGGCTTCCCGGCCCACCACCTCTCCCATGCGCTGGGCGGCCCGGCCCGTGGGCGCCGCCAGCGTCACCCGGCGTTTCATGGCTTCCAGCAGAGACACCAGGATTCTTGTGGCCGTGGTTTTGCCGCAGCCAGGCCCCCCTGTAAGAATGGAAAATCCCTTTCCCGAAATTCTCTGAACCGCTTCGGCCTGTTCCGGGCTCAGTGACAGGCCTTTGGCTTTGGTGAACAACCCAACCCACCGCTGGACCCGGATTATGTCCACATCTGCCGGATCTTTCATTGCCCTGATCCGTCTGGCTACATACCTTTCATCAAAATACAGGGACCGGGCATAGTAGCAGGCCTGTACCGGTTCTTCCGGCACCGGAGCCAGGGTCCGGCGCATGAGCAGCTCATCCGCTTCCATGGTTTCCAGTACCTGTTCCAGACCCCGAGACAGATCCAGCCCCAACAGTTCTTCCACCTGTTTCCGGATCTGGGCAAAGGTGAGAAAACAGTGACCGAAATTTCTGGCTGCGGACAACACATGCCGGATGCCCGCCACAATACGACGGGGACTGTCCGTTGCCAGGCCGATGCTCAATGCCACCTTGTCCGCGGAAAAAAATCCGATGCCGTAAAAATCATCGGCCAGGCAGTAGGGATCGGCCATGACCCTGGCAATGGCCTCATCACCATAGGCTTTGTAGATGCGCACGGAAAACAGCGTGGAAATCCCATGGGACTGCAGAAACATCATCACGTCCCTTATGGCCCGGTGCTCGGTCCAGGCGGCGGAAATCATCTCCAGTTTTTTTTCGGCAATGCCCGGCACTTCCACAAGACGATGAATCTGGTTTTCAAACACCTCCAGGGTCTGGCCTTTGAAATGCCTGACAATTTTTTTCGCAGTTTTGGGCCCCACCCCTTTGATGAGACCGGACCCGATATATTTTTCCAGGGCACCGGCGGAAGCGGGTTTTCGTTCTTCTGCCAGGGTAGCGGAAAACTGACGTCCATATTTGGGATGCACCTGCCACGCCCCTTCAAAGTGCATGGTGGCCCCGGCAAACACCCGGGTCTGATGCACCAGCACGGTTTCCCGACGGCCCGGCGAATCAAACGGCAGGACCTGAAGCACGGACCAGCCATTGTCCGGATTATGATAGGTCACCCGGTCCACCACCCCGCTGAGCTCTTCTTTGACAAACCCCTGGTTTACCGGGATAGCGGAGGCAGAGGGTCTGTCCGGCGCCCCCTGCACCGTTGGGTATGAATATCTGTGATCTGCCATGATTGTCACCATATCCCAAACCAGGGGTTCAGAACAAGTCCCGGGCATCATTCTTTTTTTCCCATCCCAGTATGTTCAGATCCTTTCCAGGACGTCTGAACAGAAAAACTGAACCAGCCGTCCCTTGCACTGTGGAACCCATGATGAGGCGCTTTGCTGACAGACTGTCGGAACCTTCACGGATTCCAGGCCGGCACCAAGGCCTCTCCTTCCAGGGACGGCACCCCTGGCACACCTATCGTTTACCCTTGACAGGGTTTCCAGGTAAATGGTACCAGTTTGTCTGACAGAGCGGATCATACGCCAACTTCACCCATAAGGACAGACCATGAATAAAAAACGGATGAAACAGAAAAATCTTGTTGCCCAGTGGGCTTTTGACTGCCGCCCCATTTTGGGCAGGCTCCATCTGTGGCTGGAAGATGTGCATATCGAGTGGCTTCGTGGCCAGCCGGCGGATGATCTGCTGGACAGCATCTCTTTTACGGACGGACGAACCGAAAAAATGCTGGCCATGACTCTGGCGGTGACGGCACTGGGAACAAGGCTTTTCGGCCGGTACGGCCAAGGGGCCGGACTGGATAAAAAAGCGCTTAATTTCATCAAAAAGGATGCGGACGCCATCTCGGCGTACGCCATGAGCGAGAGTCTCTGGTACCTGACCCGGACCGTACCAGAAAATCACGCCATCATGGTCTGTTTAGGAGAAGGCCTAATGCCCAAGGGCGGTGAGACTCCGGAAATGGGGGCCAATCCGCTGCTGGGATTCGGCCGGATTTATGCCCGGCCCCAGGTGGCAAAATTCCTGGAAACCTGGGTGCACCGCCTGATCAATGATCCGGACTATACCTGGGAGGATTTCAGAAAAACCATTGCCAGAGAGGGGATCACCATCTGGGGCGCAGCCATCGATACCCTGGAAAACACCTCCCGGTTTGCCAAAGGAAAAGAAACCGGACCGATGACCATCCTTCACCTGTTTGATCAGCCCCTGGCCATCTCAGACCAGTACGAGGGGTATATCGGCAATCTGGTGATCCCCAAAAAAGTAGTGGATCAGGCAGCCGAAGATTCCATCCTCATCGATTTTTTCACACCCAGGCATCTAGTGGTGCAGGCCATTCAAAAAACATATCCGGACATCAAGCCGGACCATATTCATGTGTGGACCTTGACCGGCGAACACCGGGCTGGCCGTATCCGTCACATCTGGGAGCAGTGGGAGACGTCCGGGGCTCATCTGGCGGATGAGGGCTGGACACTGCCTTCCGGGTGGAAACCATTCACCGATTCCGGTACCTACGCCCCGACCCTGGCGGTGGGGGACTGGATGGATGAACAGAACGTTCGTCATCTGTTTGTTGTGGACGGGTATGCCGCATCCGCCGAAGCGATCCAGGCCGCCAGCCTGGCCCCGATTCTGGATTTGTCCGTATCCATGGCGGTTTTGTCCTCCCGGTTTCAGTTTCCGGCCCACCTGGATGCGGCCACCATGAAGATTGATCCGGATACACCGAATTTTCCAGACCGATTAAAGCGCCTGATCAATGATCCGGACTTGGATTCAGACACAATACAGGCATATCAGGACAGTATCCGGGCAGCCCAAAAAGCCGGGATTCCTTTGAAAACAAGGACCATTTCCGCAGACGACCTGATCTCAGAAAAAAATGGCAGGCACTGGCCGGTGCCGGTTACATGCTGCCCGATCCCTACACCGGGGCCCCCGGGGTAACACGGATTGCCGATGACACCTATGAAGTAACCGTGCGCATCACCACGGACAAAGGGGATAAACGCATCCGTTTCGCCCTGCGGCTGGAAGAGTCATTTAACGAAAGCAAACTGGTGTTCAGCCCTTTGTTGAACCGGTTTCTCAAAGGGGAGGATTTTCAGAACCGGGCTGTGAAGATTTCCGATTCCGGGCGGATCCGCAATGAGCTGCAAACCTTGTGTTCAGAAGCATTGAGTTATGTTCAGAACAAGATGATCCTGTCGTTTGACAAAATTCCCCAAGCCACCATTTCCAGGGAGGATCAGATAAAACTGCGTCAGATACTGACTGGTACAAGGAGAATCACCCCATCTGGTTCGACTGGCTGGAACTGAAATAATTCTTCAGGCCGGGGGATTCAGGCGCACCGACCGGACAGTGATCGCCGGAATTCAGATCGGTTTGATGCGTTTGTCCTGCAACGCCCGGCGGGTGCTTTCAATGGCATGCTGTTTCACGTTGGAAATATGGCGGGACAACACATCACAGGCTTTTTTCAGATCTTTTTTTTCAATCGCCTCATAAAGCTGGATATGTTCGTTGTCCACCCGGTCCATGGGCGTGACAAACAGTATATTTCCCCGATATTTGAGATACAGGAGGTCAAACAGGTACTTAAGGGTGTTTATGCGGACCTGATTGCCGGAGAGCTGGGCCAATTTGAGATGAAACTCCATGTCCTTGAGCAGCCGCTCCTTGAGATAGATGTCCCGCACCGCATCCAGATGGCTGTCCAGGGCTTTCTTTAGCTGATTGAGGCCGCGTTTGCCGATAGTTTCGATGGTGGCGGACAGCAGTGACACCTCAATGAGTTCCCGGAACTCATAAATCTCGGTGATCTCGGTCAGGCTGACGTTCTCAGTGTAATATCCGCGGTTGGGCTCATGTCGTACCAGGCCCTGGAACTCCAGATGCTTCAGGGCCTGGATCACCGGTGTAGTGCTCATGTTCAGGCGTTTGGCAAGATCCCCGTAGGAAATTTTCTGTCCCGGAATAATCTCGTTGTGGAAAAACATCCGGCGGATGCCCATATAGGCCTCCCGGGTGAAATCCTCCTTTGTCTTTCTAAGCAAGGTATTCTTTGTTGGTTTCATGAACGTCATCCTTATATCAACACCCGGATAAAATCAATTAAAAATATGGTAATTACACCTTGACATATTTTAGCGGATCCTTTAATATTCGTCAAATATTTAATCAAATATCTGATCAGATTTATATTGAACCGGTCTGATCAATTTGTTGAAGGAGACCATTATGGCATTTGTATTCATGGAAGGCAACGAAGCCGTTGCCAGGGGGGCTATGGCCGCCGGCTGCAATTTTTTGCCGGCTATCCCATCACCCCGGCCACCACCATATTCAATAACATGCTTCAGATGCTTCCGCCCAGAGGCGGCACGTGCATCCAGGGAGAAGATGAGATCGCGTCCATGGGATACTGTATCGGCGCATCCATGGCCGGAAAAAAAGCGCTCACTGCCACTTCCGGGCCGGGCATCAGCCTATACAGCGAACACATTTCCTTTGCCATCGGCAGCGAAATTCCCCTGGTGATCGCCAATGTCCAGCGGCTGGGACCCTCCACCGGATCCGCCACCAGAGGTGCGGACTCGGACATTCAGTTTATGCGGTGGGGCTCCACCTCAGGCGCACCCGTCATTGTCCTGGCCCCGAAAGATGCCAGAGACTGCCTCGAATTGACCGTTCACGCCTTCAATTTTGCCGAAGAATTCCGATGCCCGGTGTTCATCGCCTCCAACAAGGAGCTCGGCATGACCAAGGAAAGCTTTGACATGGATGACCTTAATCTGCCTCCCCTGGTGGAACGGACCCCTTACTCCGGGACCGGCCCTTATGTACCATTTGCCGCCGATCCGGACAAGGCCCCGGCGTTTCTGCCCATCGGTGGCAAAACCCTGGTACGCCAAACCTCTTCCACCCATGGCCCGGACGGATACATCACCATCGACCCCCAGACCATTGCCGACATGCAGCAAAGACTGCACACCAAACTGACTGCTGCCATGGACCGCATCACTTTGTACGAGGAGAATCTGTTGCCGGGCACCGACACTCTGGTTATCTCCTACGGCATCACATCCCGGGCTGTGGCAGATGCAGCAAGAGCCCTTGCGGCAGACGGCCGGCCCGTGTCCACCCTGTCTTTGAAAACCCTGTGGCCGGTACCGGAAGAACTGCTCCTGGAAAAGCGGCCCGGTTCAACCGTATCGTGGTGATCGAAATGAACCTGGGCCAGTATGTCAATGAAATCAGACGCGTGCTGTGCGGCAAAACCGTGGATTTCTACGGCCAGATGAACGGTATTCTGATTCCCCCTGCCAAGATTATGGAGGCCATTGAAAATGACTAGTTTTTTAAATACCAGCCGACCCCCTGTATTCTGCCCGGGATGCACCCATGACCGCATCACCAAAAGCCTGGATACCGCTCTGGTCAAAATGGGCGTTCCGGATCACAAGACGGTGATTGTCACCGATATCGGCTGTTCCGGCCTATTTGATACCTTTTTCAATGTCCATGCCCTGCACGGAGTCCACGGCCGGGCATTGACCTATGCCGCCGGCCTGAAACTGGCGGATCCGTCCCTCAACGTTATTGTGACCATGGGAGACGGGGGCATGGGTATCGGCGGGGCCCACGTACTGGCCGCCTGCCGGAAAAACCTGGATCTGACCCTGATCATTTTAAACAACTTCAACTTCGGCATGACCGGGGGACAGTATTCCGCCACCACACCCAACGATGCTGTGGTGGGATCTGAATTTCTCAACCAGGCGGAAATCCCCATGGATATCTGCGGGGTCATGGAAAGTGCCGGAGCCACTTATATTTCCCGGATCTCCGGACATGACGAAGGTCTTTCCGATGAACTGGCGAAAGCCATGCAGCACAAGGGGTTTGCCGTGGTGGAAACCCTGGGGCTCTGCACGGGACGATACACCAAACGTAACCAGCTCACCCCCAAAGTGATCGACCAGATGATCGAACAAAGACCGTCCCCGGGCGGGTTGATCGAGAAAAACCAGCGGCCCGAATACGGGGAACGCTACCGTCAGCTGGCAAAAGAAAAGGGACGTTTTCCAGAACCTTTTGAGGTCAAAAAACAGTTTGACATGCCCGACAACCGTCGTCACGAAGTGGTGATCCTGGGCTCGGCCGGGATGCGCATTGTCACTGCCGGGGACATGGTTTGTTTTGCCGGCATTTCCGGCGGACTACACGTGTCCATCAAAAACGACTACAACATCACCGTGCTCCGGGGTCAGTCCGTGTCCGAAATTCTGCTGTCTCCGGAAAAAATCGGGTACACCGGCATTGAATCCCCCACCGTGGTCCTGGCTCTGAGTGATGAGGGCGTGGCGAGAAGGCAGAAGATATTTGCCGGCCTGTCACCGGACACCTATGTGCTTAAGGAAGCCAGCGTGGCCATTCCGGAGACATCGGCTAGAGTGGAGGAAATCGATTTTAAAGCCATGAAAATCAAAAAAACCGACTGGGCACTGGCTTCCCTGGCTGTGCTGGCCAAACATGAAATCGTGCTCAACAAAGATATGCTTGTTTTTGCGTTGAAATCCCGGTTTAATGACAAGGTGTTCAAGCTGTCCATGGAAACCTTGGACAAAATTATCTGATCCAATCAAACCACACCCGGAAACAGGAACCGGGAAAACAGGGGCGCCATGATCAGAATCAGCAAAGGTGCTGAGACAGGATCCAATCAAACCGTTCCTCGGGTCCCCCTGCCCCTTCTGTTCCGGGTGTTTATTCCCTTTGCAGCGTTTCAGCTTCCCTGGGCATTCTGCTGGACCGGTTCGGCCCCCGGGTGGTGGAAGCGGTGCTGCTGATGTTTGCCACCGCCGGAGCCGCTGTGTTTGTCCTGTCCGGCCTGATCATCGGGAGGGCCCTGATCGGGTCGGGGTATCGGCGGAACCCTTCTCCAGACAGATCCGGGGGGCCTTTTTGTGTGGATTTGCCCTGCAATGGGCCATGGCGCGATAATCAACCAATGGGATTCTTTGTTTCCCGGTCAATATGACCCGGCCGCCTTTCTCATGGTGCTGAGCCTCCAGGTCCTTGGCCTGGCCTGGTTTTTCATATCACCGCTGATAAAAACTTCGGTTGTCAAATGAGGCAGATGCCTGATACGGGCCTCGTGTACAGGCGGAACCGGTTCAAACCTGACCCAAATCCCCATGGTTTTATCGTTTGATTTTTTTTATTTCCGGGTCATACAGCGGTGTCAAAGAAACCCTGACTGGACATGTTTTTCCGGCGATATCAATTTCCCATCTGCCATTTTTACATACGTGTCATCCACCGGCGCCTCCGCTTCGATCATAAACAATCCCACCGCCCCGCCCAGGGTGTGGCCGTAGGAACCGGACCTCACGTATCCGGCCGGTTTCCCGTTCCGGAAAATGACCTCACCATGGTACAGCAGCGGCTTCGGATCCTGTACCAGTACCTGGGCCAGCCGACGCTTTAACGGACCGGCCGCTTTTTTCGAAACACACGCCCCCTTTCCGATGAAATCTCCAGGCTTGTCCAGCCGGACCGTAAACCCCAGTCCGGCCTCGTAGGGATCCTCCGTATTGTCCATGTCATGCCCGTAATCCCGGTATCCCTTTTCCAGACGCAGGCTGCCCAGAGCCTTCAACCCGGCATGGGTAAGGTCGAATGCCTTTCCCGCTTCCACGAGGATATCATACACATGCACCGCCTGTTCCGTCGGGATATACAGTTCATAGCCCAGTTCGCCCACATAAGTGATGCGCACACACAGGACTCGTCCGTACCCGATGGCGATCTCCTGAGCCTGTCGGAAAGAAAACGCCTCATTGGACAAATCGGTGTCGGTAACTGACTGCAGCATTTCCCTTGATTTTGGTCCCTGGACATTCACCTGGCATATGCCGAAGTCATGTCCGTGACAAAGGCATGGGCGTCTTTAGGGATGTGCCGCTGTATCCAGGTCAAGGCATGGCGGTGGATGGTGTCGGTCACCACCACGAAAAACCGGCCTGACGCAAGTTTGGTAACGGTCATGTCCGCCATCATCTGCCCCTCATTGTTCAGACACGTGGTATAGGTGATCCGGCCGGCCGGGCCGTTCACGGCATTGGCGCAGATATAATCAAGCACCTTGCCGCTGTCTTTTCCCTGGACCAGGAATTTGGGCATGAATGACATATCCATGAGCACCACGTTTCCCGGGCGGCCCGGTGTTCCGCCTCCCAGAACTTGAACCAGGGCTCCCGGCCCCAGGCATGTTTTCTATGGCCGCCTGCTGCGGTGTCGGGGCAAACCAGTCCGCCCCTTCCCAACCGCTGACATCCCTGAAATACGCGCCTTTTGACTTCAGCCGCTCGTAGATGGCCGATTTTCTGGCCCCCCGGGCGGTTTTCATGGACAGGTACGGGTAGTGGCATTGGTATACCATGCCCAGGGATTCCACGGTGCGGTGCCGCCGGTATTCGGGATTGTTTTGAAAGGGGTGCAGCCGGGCCATATTGACCCCCGTGATGTCACACTGGGGATTTCCGGTCATGATCCACCTGGCCATCATCTGCCCGAGACCCGGCCCCATAATGATGCCCACAGAATTGAGTCCGGCCGTCACAAAATAATTTTTCACCTCCGGGGCCTCACCGATGACGGCCTGGAGATCCGGGGCAAAGCTCTCCGGGCCGCAGAAAAATTTTTCACACCCAGTTCCAAAGTCACGGGCACCCGGGACATGGCTTTTTCCAGGAACGGTCCCATGCGGTCCCAATCCGGCTCGATCTCCCCAAAGATGAAATCTTCCGGAACCCTGCCGATTTTCCAGGGGGCGCATACTGGTTCGAACAGCCCGATCATCAATCCCCCCACCTCTTCCCGGTAATACCCGTAATGGGAGGGATCTTCCAGCACCGGCATGTTTTTGGGGATATTGTCCAGCTCTTCGGTGATCAGGTAATAGTGCTCGGCCGCCTGATTGGGGATGGTGATGCCATCCGCGGCCCCCAGCTGCCGGGCCCACATGCCGGCGCAGTTGACCACGGTTTCCGCCTTGATATCCCCGAGCGCCGTTTTTACCCCGGCCACGGCCCCGTTTTTCTGAATAATCCCGGTCACGGGCACTTTCTCGATAATGGTCACACCGAAATTCCGGGCTCCCCGGGCCAGGGCCATGGTGGCGTCCACGGGATTGACCCGGCCATCTTCCTTCACATAAAATCCGGCCAGCAGGTCATCCACCCTGGCAAGGGGAAACAGGTTCTTGATCTCTTTAGGCGAAATTTCATGCACATCCACCCCGCAGTAGCGGTTGAAGGCTGCTACCCGGCGGTATTCCTCCAGCCGATCCCGGCTGGCGGCCGCCTCGATGAACCCCACAGGCGAAAATCCGCTCGACAGTCCGGTTTCTTTTCCAGCCGGGCATACAGATCCCGGCCGTAAAGCCGCATCTGCGTGGCGGTTTCAGACAAAGACCCGAATGTAACCATGAGCCCGGCTGCATGCCAGGTGGTACCGCTGGTCAGTTCATCTTTTTCCAGGAGAACCACATCCCTGCATCCCATCTGCCCCAAGTGATAAGCGATGGAGCACCCGATAATTCCTCCGCCGATGATGACCACCCGGGCGTGTCCGGGCAGCACTGGCTGCTTTTCTCTCATTTTGTGTCCTCAGTTTTCCGGTTTATTATTTAAAATCAAACCCATTTAAGCATTTTTGCATTGTATGTCCAGCATACAGCTGCAAGATTTATAATTTTTCCTGAAGCAGATCAAGCATGAATTTTCTCATCCTGTTTTCACACGATCTAAGACACTCATTTGTTGTCCCCGGCCTCTGCGCGGCACCGCTTCTTTTCAGACTTTTCTAAGGCTGCCGGGCAGGCAGGATCTCTGGCCAAAGGAAATCGGGGAAAACCGCCGGGCTTAGTATTTTAATTTTGATATTTGCTGCATTTAATGGTATGTGGCTGAACTGGCGAAACAGATTAACCCGAATTTTTTTAAGGATCAGACACCCCATGCTTGCAATTATCGGCGGTACCGGACTTTATCAGATACAAGGACTTGAAACCATTGATACATTGGAGACGGATACCCCGTTCGGCTCTCCTTCCGCACCGATAATAAAGGTGGCGTACCGGAACACGGAACTGCTGTTTCTTCCCCGGCATGGCAACACCCATGAACGGCTGCCCCATGAAATCAATTACCCGGCCAATATTTTTGCGCTCAAAAACTGGGAGCGACCGCATCATCAGTGTGTCTGCCACAGGAAGCCTTCAGGAAGATATCCATCCCGGGGATATTGTTTTCCCGTCCCAGTATTTTGACTGGACCAGAGGCAGACGTCAGTCCAGTTTTTTCGGCAACGGTCTGTCCGCCCACATCTCCACTGCCGAACCGGTGTGCCCCGGCCTGACCCGTTGGATGGCGGACCATGCGGAAAAAATGAATCTGACGTTTCTTTCCGGCAAAACCTATGCCTGTGTGGAAGGACCCCGTCTGGGCACCAAAGCGGAAAGCCATTTTCTGCGCATGGCCGGCTGCCACTTGGTGGGCATGACCAACGTGCCGGAAGCGTTTCTGGCCAGAGAAGCCCAGGTCTGTTATGCTGCCATCTGCATCATCACCGACTATGACTGCTGGAAAGAAGATCCGTCTCACCACGCCAGCCTGGCATCGGTGCTGGCCCTTTACAGCCGGACCATTGAATCCGTCCAAAATCTGCTGCGGTCCCTGATGACCTCTGAACTGCCCCCTGCAGAATGCAGCTGTCGGGCTTCCCTGAAGGACGCGGTGATCACGCCTGATGACCAGATTCCTGCTTCTTTAAAAAAAATGCTGGCGATTTTGCGCAAATAAGATAAAGTCTCTGGGTTAGCGGTTCCGGAAAACCGGAAACACAAAAAGCGACCGTCCTTTTTACGGCGGATCCAGTTCAAGGAATTCTGAATGGTTTTCACTCGGATCAGACACCGGATCACTTTATTTTTACCGGGAAAATCCATGATCACCAGCCCCAGAAACAGAGTCAACAGCCCCTGACCCGGGACAATCAGCATTACCATACCCAGGCAGATCAATATTCCTCCTGCCAGATTTTTGACTATCTGCATCTGTGGACGGAACAGTTTTGGAGCATTTTTTTGATTTTCAAACACCATGAAATAATTTGACGGCAGCCAGCACACCAGTCGGGAAACTCCCAGGAAGCCGAATACAACTCCGGCGACAGACACGATGGTCACCCCTGCCAGCACTGACGGATGCTGCAAGACCACTTCGATCATCCGGTTCATATCCAAGTTATGCTTCCCTGAAAATAACGAGGTCAGTCAATGCTAAATGCCGGCATTTCCGACAGAGTTTTGTAATCGGTGAGATCACATTGAATCGGGGTGATCGAAAGGTAGTTCCGTGAGATGGCATTGACATCCGTATCCGGGTTGCCAGGAACCGGTTTCTGTCTTCCGTACCAGTAATAGCTGCGCTGTCTGGGGTCCTGCCGCCTTTCAAACCGAAAGGACAGATTGTCCTGCGACTGCCGGGTGATCCGGACACCCTGAATCTCAGAAAACGCGCCCCCCGGCGCATTGACATTCAAAAACGTGCCGGACGGCAATCCTTTTTCACCAATGGCATCAACCATATGAACCACAAACCGTGCCAGATTGTCATAGTCCATGACCCGGTCCAGCTTGACGGACACCGCCAGACCGGGAATACCGTTCAGCGCGCCTTCTCTGGCAGCGCCCGCGGTGCCTGAATAATTGATGTCGATGCCGATGTTGCTCCCCGGGTTAATCCCGGCAACCACCCAGTCCGGCGGCGTTTCGAAACATTCTGCCAGTCCCAGTTTGACACAGTCTGCCGGAGTTCCATCCACCGCATAAATGCTGCCGGGACTTCCCGTTTTAATCTTGTGCATGCGCACGGGGTGATGCAAGGTAATTCCATGACTCACCGCGCTCCGTTCCCGGTCTGGTGCCACCATGACCACCAGGTGTTTCTGACCCAACGCTCTGAACAATGACTGAATGCCCGGAGCCTGATATCCATCATCATTGGTGAGAAGAATTTTCATAAATCAGGATGGCGGATTTTCCGGTAATAGGCATCGGCCTGGTACACCGCAGCCAGGGGATTGTGTCCGGTTACCCGGTCTTTGACCGCCAGCACGGTGGTTGGAACTTCCGTATACTTGAAAAACAGGGAATCATGGCCCACGCATAATCCCAGAAGAATATTAAAATCCACTTTTTCATGATTCAGCAGCATGGCCTGGAAAACAGGATTGCACATGGATTCATCGGTGCCTCTGTAAATCTTGTCTTGTTCGGCGATACCGATCAGATCCTTGGAGGTCCTCCCGGCTTTGCAGCACACAGACACTACCTCAAATCCATGGGCGGTCAGGATCTCGCCAACGATCCTGGCCTCACCTGACAGCCCCAGGCAAAACGCCAGACCAAGCCGGTGATATCCCATTTTTTTTGCAAATTCACAGGTCTCCACAATCCGTGTCTTGCACGGCTGCATCACATAAGGCTGCTGGTCCCGGTTCGCGTAACACTGTGCTTCCTGCACCGATGCCATATGAGCGAAAGAACTGACGTTCGATGCCTCATAGACCTGATTGGCCGCATCTAAAACCGATGGGTGGGAAACAGTGGGACATCCCTTTGGGCCTTTGCCCTGATCTGAAAAACACAATTTTTGGGGCACGGATATATCGCAGGCCGCACATGCTGGAGAGGGCTGTTTTTTCTGACGGGCCATGGTTTCCTCCTGGAATCTCAATGAATATAGCACACCTCAAGGGCTTCGACCCCCCCGACACTTGGATTCGAACTCCGAAAAACGCACCTTAATGAAACATCTTTCATATGCAATAAATCTCTCTATATTTCATGCAGTTATATACTATCCGCCTTAATATGTCATCATTCAGCAACACCTAATTTCATCTAAAAAAATTGCCATTTTTTTAAGAGGGGCCTCCCGACCACAACCAACTATTAATTGAGCAAAACCAAATATAAAGATCTTGAATACCGGGAGGTATGCTACCAGAAAACACGGAGTCAAGAAAGACAAATTTTACCGTTTTGGATTAATTGGTGTTAATCCCAGGGAATATATGACCACCCTTATTTTTGACAAGGTGTCGACTCAGGTTCGTCCTCTGGCAATTTAAGGGAAGAAATTGCCTTGGGGGCATGCTGTGTTGCTTTGATGATTATAGTCGTTTTCGATCAATCTGGCAACCTGTCCTCCGCATTCGGCAAACCGGCCAGTTAAAAATGTTGATTTTTTCTTGAAACTCTTATACTAATGCTAAGTCAATATCTAAGATATTCTTTCACCCATTTGGTCATGGGTGAACTTCAATCTTTTAAAAGGAGGCGGCATCATGAAAAAAAGAAGGTCGTTATCAATCTGGTCATGCATCGGAGGAATACTCTTGCTTTTGCTCTCTCCCTTTATCCTGGGGCAGGCAGGGGCAGGAGAGCGCCTTAAAAGAATTATAGAAACCGAGGTCCTGCGGGTGGGAACCCCCGGAGACTACCGTCCCTTCTCCATGCTGGATAAAGAGAGCGGCAACTACGAAGGACACGACATTGATCTTGCCAAGCTTTTGGCTTCGGAAATGGGAGTTGAGGTAGAGTTTGTTCCCACAACCTGGTCCAACCTGATGAAAGATTATGAGGAAGACAAATATGATATCGCTGTGGGCGGCATCACTCAACGGGTTTCACGGGTGGCAGTGGCAGCTTTTCTGCCCCCTTACGCTCCTAACGGTAAGGTAGCGTTGATCCGCAAGGAAGACAAGGACGTACTTACCTCTCTGGAGGCCATGGATGTGCCCGAACGTACCGTTATCGTCAATCCCGGAGGAACCAACGAAAAATTCGTTAACGCCAATTTTAAGAATGCCAAGGTACAGGTGCATCCAGAAAATGCGGAAATACCCGGCATGATCGCCGAAGGTAAAGGGGACATCATGATCACTGAAACCTTCGAGGCGGCGGTATATGCTCGGAAGGACCATCGCCTTGAAGGTGCCTTTATGGACAAGCCCCTTACCCGGGTCAGCTTCATGGGGGTACTTATCCAGAAGGATGACCCCGATTTTATGCGGGTGGCCAACTTTGTGTGGGAGCAGGCGAAGCTTCGGGGAGACCTGGAAATCTTGACCCAAGAGTGGCTCAAATAAGATCGATATGGAAAACCGCCCTTTTGGGTGGGGCGGTTTTTCTCGATAGCTCAGTGGAGCCTTCCGATCGAAACGGTTGGCTTCGCCGGAAGGCTCCGTATTATTATGTCTCTATAGGGTCGTCAAACCGATCCCTTCAATGACTTTGGTGTCTAAAGCAATGAGAAGCGTGTTCTATGGTGGACCCAATGTCGAGACAGTTTTTCATTCAATTTGAACGTCATTTTTACATTTCCGCCGGTGTCAAAAGGATGAGCCACAGTTCAGCTTTTCGGGCTGCTTTAACGTCTAGCGGAAGTGGAAGCCAGGTCCCGAGAATAGGTACCTCATAATCTGCCCGCCCGAGGGAATTAGCTTCCGCTGGAGCGGATTTTTTGAACACTCTTTTCATGCCACCAACCTCAACTGGTCTTGCCCATATTACATTTCAGCCGGGATCTGTCCATTAAAACTCTGAAACATACTCCTGTAAGTTTTTATGAGTAACACCATGAAAAGTACCATTCAGAGTTAATATAGTATCGACAACTTTTGCAGCCATAAAGCCTGCCTTTCTTCCCTCGCCTTTCAACGGCGACCACTGTGGGCTTTTTTCCCTGAGCACCTCGTCCCCTTTTTCCTGGGCGTTTGCCACCCACAAACGCATCATCCATTTCAATGATATCTTCCAGCCGGTAAATACTATCCAAATGCCCCATTGCCGTTCTAATTTTTTTTAGCATATTGCGTGCAGTTGGCCAAGAGACACCGATCTGCTCAGACAAACGCAAACCAGAAATTTCGCCTCTATCGGTAGCAGCCAAATAGATTGCCCAGAACCACTTTACCAAAGGCAAATTCGTAGAGTGAAACAAAGTGCCTGTAGTCAGAAGTACATGATATTCGCACTTCGAACATTGGTGCATTTTCATAGTAAAGCACCTTCGTTTTTCATAACAATTGGACAGTTCAAGGGATTATAATAAAAATGCTGAAAATTGTTATGAGTCATAAAAATTAATCCTCATGGCGGTTCCATTGTTCAACAGGCTGGCGCCACCTCTCTTTGCCGTACCGCAAGTATCAGGACAACGCTCAATACCTTGATAATCACAATCATCCAGAAAAGCGGCGCGTACCCCCAACGGATCAAAATGCTGGCCAATCCCGGCCCGATCACCATACCTAGATTGAGCATGATGTTTCCAATGGCGACCACGCGTCCGCATGGATCGACTTCGGAGAACAATCCGAAGAAATAGGCCCAGACAAAACTCTCGCAGGCAAAAATCACAAAGGTGGCCCCGACAAAAAGAATATTGGGAATTTCAGCGGATCGTATGAAAACGGCAATGACACTTCCGACAATTAAGGTGATACCAATCCCTATCGGTCCTTTTCTACCAAATTTTTTCCCCAGTAGCGTGGCTAACAGTCCTCCGATAAGGCCGCCGATTTGGCTGAGGGATAGGCTGAGGCCGACTTCCTCGGCCTTCAGCCCGCCCTTCATACCGACGCGTTCCCAATAAGTCCATAAGCCGGATTCTCCGGCGGAGAGGAACACAGCGGAAACAAGAGCGATTATTATCGGCGTTTTCAAGAGTGTTCTAAGAGACTCGTATTCGATTTCGGACAAAGATATGGCTGCGCTAAAGGTCGGCAGCCATTTAATAGAGATCAATCCGATCACCGAGAAGGCCGCATAACAGAAGAATAAGCCGTTTATTCCAATTTGCGGAAGCCAATGAGGTAGGAAATATAAGCTTACGGCCCCAAAAAGAAATTGAAAGCCCAGCAATATTCCAAAAATTGCATCCGGGTTGCGATATCGACTTGTCACCGCACCGATGGAACACCAGATCAATCCTGCGCCGATTCCGGTGATGAATCGCATGATGAGCCAATCATTGTACGACTTAACAAAGCCGCATACCATGTCGCCGACAATTAAGAGGGCGAGTCCTATCATCGCACTTGTTCGGAGATTCCACCGATGAATGAGCAGACTGGCGGCAATGGTCATTAAAAACGCACCCGCCATCTGGGCTGTGACGATTCGTCCTGCCCTTTCAGCGGAAAATCCAAGATAATCGATCATGCCACCCACCAATGCAGGCAGAATGGCAAAATACCCCGTGCTAATTATACTCAGTAAAAGGAGTACGGTAATTGTTGAAGTTAACGGTTTCTCCTTGATTCCGGATTGTACTTGACACTCAGAACTCTCCATCCAAGACCTCCCTAAATTCTCGCAGCTCTGGCACCGAGTATCTCCGTGATAAAGGCTGTCGCCGTCCATGCCGTCAGCCCGGCGGGATCGCAACGCGGTATCAACTCGACAACATCAAGGGCCTTGAGCTTATTAGACGTACCGATTTTTGGTAGAACGGAAAACAATTCCCGGGAGGTTAGCCCGTTGGGAACGGGATCGTTTACGGCCGGTGCATAGGCCGGGTCGAGTACATCGAGATCCACAATTAAATAAAATCCGTCCGTTCCATTGGCCGCTTATTTTCAATGTTTCCTGAAATACCTTCTCTACACCCATTTTAAGGATGTCACCTATAGTGAATATGGTCATTGGTTATATGATCTCTTCATACAGCGGAATTTCAACGACCATCCTTCAGTTCCGTAATCGATAAAATCCGGGACAGGCACTCCCTTAATTTTTGGGTTTGACATCGGTCAGGCCGTATTGCTTCATCAGAATTTTTTCGAACATCCCGGACGGTAAAAACTTTTTAAGCGGCACAGCCATTTTCTCAACCAAATCCCCGGCCGAATAACGCAGTCGGGGAGAAGGGGTATTCATGATCTTTTCGATAATCCGGGCGATGCTCTCCGGAGAAGATCCCATTTTTCATTAACCATGGCGGATTTCCGGGCCCGGTTAAAATTTTCCGAATAAACAGGAGTCGATTTCTCGGATAGTAAATTACGAGCCGTCATACCAGTATTGATATCCCCCGGTTCCAGCAGAACCACTTTTATACCAAACGCTTTAACTTCCATGCGCAGCGCTTCGGATACGCCCTCAAGGGCAAATTTACTGGCCGCATAAGCGCCGTCAAAAGGCAGCCCGATCTGTCCGGCTAAAGAACTGACATTGATAATACAGCCGCTCCGCTGTTCCCGCATGATCGGAAGCACGCCTTGACAGACCCGCAACGCCCCAAAAAAATTGGTTTCGAACTGGATTTTATACTCTGCAATGGATATATCCTCCACTGCACCGCTTACCGAAATTCCCGCATTGTTCACCAGAATATCCAGCTGCTTTTCGGCCGCCACGATGCGCCCGATGGCTTCTTTAACCGAATTGTCATCGCAGACATCCATCCGAATCATTTGAAATGATCCGGATGGCGTATCTCTTTTAATTTGGCGGCTGGTGCCATACACCCGATAGCCTTTCGAATGGAGGTGTTCGGCACAGGCCAGGCCCAACCCAGACGACGCTCCCGTTATTAATACGACCCTGTTATCCTGAACTGTCATGATTTTTTCCTCTACAAACACAGAGAATATTCACAGAATTACCAAAGACCGATTTAGCGATATGACTATGCATGGTAAACATACTCGAAACTTAGCAGTCCAATATGCGGCAAATGTTATCAACAGCCGTTCTAGCGCTATCCAAAGCCGCTTCAATATATCCACCGCCGGTAAAGTCCGTTATAAAAGACACTCCGTTTCCCACCTGCTTCTCCTTGATTTCCGTGGCCAGACGATAAGATCCCACCGGATACCGGCTTACGGCGTGGGCATGCCGGTGGAGATCTTCCTCCTCGATGTAATTGGAAAATCCCGGGATAAAAGTTTCAACGTCTTCCCGAGCAATTTTCAATATCTCCTCATCCGATTTTTTAATTAGTTCGAGGGTTACTGGATGGGCGGAATAGACGGTCAATATGCTCTTGGCACCCGGAACACCGTCCGGGGTCTTGGAACAATGATCTACCGCCCAGGTAAATGTCTTTCTTTCACTCATATCTGAAAAATAAGCCCATACGTTTTTATCCAAATGTCGACCGAGGTGAAATATGGCCACTGGGTAAGGATTGAGGAGCACTTGATTGAAGCAGTTCCCCTGTTCTGTCAGTTCTCCTTCCGGCAGCAGTTTGGAAACAAATGGGGGGCCACGGCTACGATTACGTGATCCGCCGGCCTTATCTCTCCGGTGGACTCCATTTGTACCCCGGTCACACGATTCTTTCCACTACCAACTTATTAACGGGATTTCATATCGCACCTCGAGACGTCGGGCCAGTGCGTCGGTGAGGGATGATGTTCCGCCGGCAAGGGCAAAAAAATCTGTGAACGTGTCTATCCGCATGCAGTGGATAAAATGAGCCAGGTTCAAGTATTCGGGCCAACCATCGTTCGTGGCCACGGATGCCGGGGTCACCACAAAATCTCTTAAGGCCCGGTCTGAACGGGAGCCTGATTTCCAGTAATCCAAGACACAAATGTCATCCCATTCGGGGTGGGAATTCCGGATCTTATTCAACGGATCCCGCTTTTTCAGGATGATTTCCTTGAGTATGAACCAAAACATTTTAAAATTACCGGCCAACCCCAGAGGACTCATATAGGGAATTTTGTGGTTGTATTTGAATCCGGTTCCGTCTTTCCGAGCGAATTGAATGTGTCCCTTTATGGGACGTTTTGTATCATATAGATTCAGAGCTTTCATCAACTCGACCGAATGACGATAATGGGAGTGGTAAAACAGGCGCCGGCCTCAAATCGATCGCCATTGCGGGTCATGGTATGCATGCGACCACCGGCGCGATGGGTCGCCTCGAGTACCTCAACTTCAATCCCTTTCTCGGCCAACCAATAACCGGCCCCGAGCCCTCCGACACCGGCGCCGATGACAATGACTTTTTTGTTCTTTTGCCCTTTTTTTTCCGTCATATTTCCCATGACTCTCCTCTAAATCGGTACAAACCACCAGGTAAAATAAACTATAAATTAAAACTGTATATTGCTTGTATCATCAGGAACACGCCGCCGTAAAATTTAAAATAGCTGTCTCCGACGTTTTTATAAATCGCGAGACTGATGATATAATCGAAGAAGAACATGCCCGTCAGAAAAATGGCCAGTTCATGGGGACTGATCACCGTAACCATGATATCCCGGAGCCATTCAAATCCCGGCAGAAGCGTGAGTAAAATTATTATCCAGCAGACACCCATCAAAAAATTCGCCACACCGAACATATTTAAAATGTTCTGAGCCAGGCCCATTTTTTTCGGATCGTCTTTCCCTGACCTGATTTCATAAGTGCCATAAAAAAAGACGCCGCTCACTATAATTGGTACAGTGAATTTAATCAGATTCAACCACATTTTCCCTCCTTTTCTAACCGAACAATCCCGTTACCAACCATGTTTCTACGGCTCGAGATCAAGATTTCCATAAATTCCGAAGGCATCACCCGTTTCATCCGGATTGATGGGCTTTCCTTCTTTTTCAACAATCCGGGCCAGGGAATCGGCAAAGGCCTGGATCTGGCCGTCGTTCTGTGGCATGGTGCAAACACAAAGGCTCAACGGTGGTGGACTCTGATCGACCACATGCATCCAGCCCTCTTCCACCAAGCCATGCTGACCGGTTTTAAATCGATCTCCTCGGAATAGATGACCGTTAGATTGATCATGCCGCCTCCCAGGACTTTCAGATTGGGGATTTTGGACACGGCCTCGATAAGCTCTTCACGCAGCCGCATGCAGTGTTCGGCTACGGCAATGTAACCGTCTATGCCTAGGGCATTCAGCATAGTCCAGGCCGCGGCCATGGGGCCGGTGGACCGGGTGCCGCTGAGCGTACCAAACGGCGGCGATATCATTCTGGCGTAATCAATGGTTTTACGGTCCCTGAAATACAAACTGCTGGCCGGCGGCGGGACCATGCCGTTTTTATGTAGATCTGCACTAATTGAAGATACGCCGGGCACTCTGAAATCCCATGCGGCAAGGTTTTGGTGATACCCTGAACGCTCCAGAAAAGGCAGGATAAAACCGCCAAAACAGGCATCCACATGGAAATAAAGATCCTTTTCTTCGGCAATACGTCCCATTTCCTCTATGGGATCGATTGAACCAAAGGGCCAGGTGCCGGCCGTTCCCACCAGTCCGATGGTATCCTCACGAATCGCAGCCCTGATATCGGCCGGATCGATTTCATGGACGGTTCCTTCCTTTGGAAAAACGGGAATCGGTTCGAGTCCCATAAGGGCGCATCCTTTATAAAGGGAATAGTGACTGTGCAGCGGCATGACAATACTATGGGATTTCTTTTCGAATTCCGGAACCAGGCCGATTAACACGTACGGATCAGAATGATCCGCATCCGGAAACCGTTTGACAAAGGCCTTTCCCTTGGCCGCAGCCAATGCGCATATGTCGGATTCGCTGCCGCCGTAACAGATAAACCCCAAGGCCCCGTCATTGTGAAACAATTCGCCCATCATCGAGATGACTTGTCGTTCCATCTGACGGGCCCCTTTACCCGAATGCCATATCTGTCCCCATTCAAACCGTTTCTTGGCCTCGCTGACCAGTTCCCGGACCGAATCGCCCCAGGGCAGCGTCGGCGAAGAGGTCAGGTGTGGCCCTTCGTCAAACAAATTTTTTTCAAACTCATGAAAATGAGACATTTTCTCGTAATTCAAAAGTGACTGCCTGATTTCGAAGGCGGTTTTTCTTTTTTCCGGCCATTTCTTAAGCATATTTCTTTTTTCTCCTGATAAAGATGGTTATTGCCGTTATTTCATTTCATTCCGGCCTATAGCTTTAATTTGTGCCGGATGCACAGTAGCACCCGACTTTTATTTTGACTGAATATACAGTCAGTTGATGTATGGAAACATCCAAACCTCTGCCGTACCAATATTCACATTTTTAATAATTTCAAAATGACGGGCTTTAAATATTCCCCCAGATCGTTAAAGTGACGATCCTCGGGGAACAGGTCCTTATAAATGTCCAGCCCTTCTTGCACGCATATGATCAACCGGGTGACTTTTTCCGCTTGAATGTCACCATCCGAGTCGGCATCGACCAGTCCGGCGATTTCCTCTTCCAACATATTGATGAACATCCGGTGCATAACTCGAAGGCGTTCCCTGACCCTTTTGTTTTGGTGACTCAGATAAAGGCAGGTGATGTATGCACGGTCATCAATGGTCTTGCTCCATTCCTCGGATAAAACGACGTCTATAATGGCCAGGATTCGTTCTTTTTTATCATGGATATCCTGAATAATCTTGAGGAAAGCCCCGATGTATCGTTTGATAATGAAGTCGATCAGGCTGAGGATCAACTCATCTTTGTTCTTAAAATGGTGGATTAAAAGACTTGGACTCACGGAAAGCCGCCGGGCGATGTTTACCAATGAAGCCTTTTCCAAGCCATCCTCAATAATAACCCGGTAAAATTCCTCAATAATTTCCTGTTTTCTGTCTTCCGCCTCTTTACGCATTAGCAATTCTTCCTTGTTTTTACTGAATGAGTGTTCAGCCAGTACATATTGGTATCACTTCCGGCATCCTCATGTCAAGATGAAAATTGAATAATTTTTTTTTAGGCATCCAAACGGTTTCTTATCCTCGGGTATCGCCGGTCCGATCATGAGCTCGATTCCGGAATTAGTCAGTATAAAAATCACTTATGGCCGTCTATGGCTATTGATTATCTTTTTGATAATCGCAATACCCATTGCCTGCTTCTGGTCATCAATCGTGCCGGTACATTGATAAGGCTCATCCAAACAGTATTCGGTTCTTCATTGAAACCATCTTCATTATTCAGCCACATCATCCAGGCCAGAAGATTGTATGCCAAAATCAAAGTCTGAAAACTGGCTGAATTTGCCCAAAACACTCTTGTCAGTATGCTGCCTGATGCCATCTGATTTTTGCACCATTCAATCCAGTTCTCACTTGCCGCCCGCGGACCATATTGTTTATGGGTAGCCTAGGGGCACAGGTTTAAATTTGAGACATAACTAAAACAGTCGTATTCATATCTTGCGGATTCGAATAGAGTATCTCTTCCATTATTGTGTCAGTGAGAAGCCTGACAGCCACAAAGATTCCGGATTTTGACCAGTCTGAACATTTGTACTCAAATTTAGTGCTTTCATATCCCTGCCGGCCTGCAATTTTCCGCCAGGATTCCTTTTCCGGAAGTGCAGTGAGGCCCCGGAGATTGTCGTTGATCACCTGTAGTGCTTCCGGGTAAACAGTTTAAAAAAACGACCAAAGGATGTGCTAACCGGAAACTTGTCCCACCTAAAAAGGGCCCTAAAAACTTCATCGGATCTGAGAATAGCCAAATGACTCATGTGTTTCGCCCCTGCCAGAACCCCAAAATAAGCATCATTACAGCATCGCTTACTTGGTATTCGGCGCTGACTCCTCGCTCTCTGGTAAGGTGCTCAGTCAAAATTTTGATAAACCAAAAAATTTATTCAATTTGCATCTTGACATGAGGATGCCAGCAGTGATAACCATATACACTATCTGAACATTCATTCAGTAAAATAAGGAGGAATCACGGATGTATAAAGAAAATTAAAGACAGAAGAAAACAGAAAATTATTGTGAATGGGAGGACAAGAAACCGTTGGGATGCCTTTAAAGAAATTTATTCGTTTTTCATCTTGACATGAGGATGCCGGCAGTGATACCCATATATACTATCTGAACATTCATTCAGTAAAATAAGGAAGAATCACGAATGTATAAAAAAATTAAAGACAGAAGAAAACAGAAAATTATTGAGAAATTTTACCAGGTTATTATTGAGGACCTCCTGGAAAGGGCATCATTGATCAGCATCGACCGGTGGTTTTCCGTGAGCCCAAGTCTTTTAATCAGTCATGCCGTGTCCCGATATCTGATGGGTTCATATCGGATAGCTACCGAAATCAAAGCAAAGGCAGTGACAGCAACCGGCGCCTCGTTCACCACCGATTTTACAGGCGGTGGATATTATCGAGGCGGCATTAGATAGCGCCAGAGGCTGCCGTAGAGAAGATCTGCGCATTAGAGCAGCCGGGCACAATCTTCAGAGTCACGAAACCAGAAAAAATTCTCACAAAACCGCGAAGAAAGGAAAGAAAAATGACTAAGATGAGCAAGGAACGAATGGCAAAATATCGTGAATTTGACCGGGACCTGTTGGACATAAAAGATGCAAAACCCATACTGCCTTTTTGCAGCAAGCGATCTTGCAGGGCTATACGCTCGACTCGACGGGTTTTGTTCCGCACCCCGGTTTCTTTCAGGCCCCTCACAGACGCGATTTGAACGGAGTGGATATCGCCATGGTGGGCTGTCCAACGGACCTGAATGGTTTTGGCGGCCTGTCGGGTTCACGTCACGGCCCCAGAGCAGTCCGTGAATGGTCCCGGCATTACGGTCCATCTCACGATTCCACCGGCAACAGTCCTTATATGCAATGCAATGTCATAGACTATGGGGATATCGAATGGTCGGCCTGCAATATGGATATGCGGGTTAATGATATCTACGAGGCCTTTAAGGAGCTTGCCGAGTCCGGCATAACTCCCCTTGCGTGCGGTGGCGAACATACCATTACCTATCCCATCATAAAGGCACTTTCGGAAGTCAACGACCACGAGGCTTTCGGCATGATTCACCTCGATTCCCACTGCGACTCGCTGGGTAAGCTTGGCGAGGATGTGTATCATGATGGCATGATATTTCGCCTGGGTGTGCTCGAAGGGTATATCGATCCGGAGCATTCGGTTGAGATTGGCACTCGGGGACGGGCCACGCCAATGTGGGATTTTTCGCGCGAAGCCGGCGTGACGATTATCACTGCGGATGAGGTGTACCGCAAAGGAATCCAATACGTTATTGATAAGACCCGCGAAATCATTGGAACCGAACCCACCTACTTCTCTCTTGACGTTGATGTCCTTGACAGCTCCATAATGATGGGTACCGGAGGAATGGAGCCATTTGGCCTTACGGGTCGCGAAGTTCGTGAAATCATTCTCGGGGTAAGAACGCTCAACATCATCGGCGCCGATCTGGTCGAGCTAAATCCTTATCTCGACCAGACTGATCGCTCTTCTCACCTGGCTGCAGCCCTTTTCTTCGAGCTATTGTGTCTGCTGGCGGACGTTCGCGAGAAACGCACGGGCAAGAGCAATCCCACCAGTTGGGCATAGGCCGTGGACCTCAGGCTGATTAGGCATCTGTGTGAAAAATGAACTCGATAGCAGCGCGCAGATTACCGTCTGCGCGCTGCTATTGGGCGCCACCCGATGTATGATGACTGGCAATAAAACGTCATGACAAATCTTCCAATGAGGAAATTCTGATGCCTCCTAACGGACCTGTTATATGAAATAGAGGTCAATAAGATAGTAGGGAATGAGGATAAAGAGGCCGCTTTTTTTGCAGAAAGCGAGGATGAAAAAAGGAAACCGGAATACGGATAGCTCCCAAAAAATTTTATGGATCGGTCCATTGAGACGCAACCCGGCAAAGTCCATGTGCTGAAAACAGAAAAATTTGAAGCAGCCAAAACCCGGAATTATGAATTACATTACGAGGATGAGATCTCAAAACGGGAATACCAGCTCGCAAAACCCTTGAAAATCTGGAATCGGGTATGTTGCAGATGATTTGGCCAAAACCGGAAAACTGCCAAGAGCCGAATGATCACCTACAAGTCCCCAATACCGGGGGTGATGGAATTGGCCTAATATCCGAAAGGAAAAGCTTCTAATGCCGCGAAGAGAATTGATTGTCAATTATGCCAAATGTACGGAGTGTCGGTTGTGTGAATCCGCCTATTCCATTGGCCACGCTGGTGAAACGAATCCCGCCAAATCCAGAATCCGAATCGCCAGATCTCATGAAGAGGCCGATGTTTATTGCATCCCTGTAAAATGTATAGCCTGTGAAAATCCTCCCTGCATGGTGGTCTGTCCTGCAAACGCCATATCCACCCATCCGGAAAACGGATCGAGAGTTGAGGATAAAAACAGATGCATCGGATGCAATTCGCGTGCGTTTGTATGTCCGTTTAGTGCGATTGTCATCGCCGGGAGTATCGGAAAGGCTTTCGTATGCGACCAATGTGAAGGCGATCCCCTGTATGCACGATTCTGCCCCTGGGAAGCCATTGAATATGTGGCATGCGACAAAGTTTGCATGAAGCTGAAAAGAGAGAGTGCCCATTATGTGATTGATGCAATGCAATCGCCGTTGCAGCACTGATAAAGTTGCACATTTGAATAAATCTGGTATTCCGGATGCTGCCTTAGAGGGGATAGGGACGGCTCGAAAACAATGACGGCTTTAATTATGCTTCAGGTATTTTTTTAAGGATTAATTTGGTTGGACGTCCGTTTGGAAATAAAGACATCGGCTGCCAGTGACTTTATATTTTTACTATTAACTTTGGACGTTGCGGTTAAGATAGTGTCAAGAGGACCTTTATTCAATCGACCAATCGTCTCATATGAGGACACGTTATGGGTAGTTTAAGCAACTCTTTCATGTTTTTTTCATTCATCGGAACAAGGGCTGGAAAGTGTATGTTCTGGATTTTTCTAATGATCTATTTGAGCCCCACAATGCTTCTTGCCGATGCTGGCAATATGTCGTTGCTGTCTCTGGGAAAAAAATATGATCTTTTTTCCGTTTCTTTTCCCAATGAAACCGACGGATGGGTATGCGGCCGAATGGGAATCATCGGCAGGACGGCTGATGGCGGAGACTCTTGGGAGCAGCAGAAGAGCGGCACGGATCACACACTGGCCTCTATCTATTTCCTGAACAGTAAGCTGGGATGGGCAGTCGGCGATTTTGGAACGATTCTTCGAACCACCGATGGCGGTATAACCTGGAAAAAGCAGAAAAGTCCGGTTCAGCACTGGCTGTTCGATGTCCACTTTTCAGACCCGGACACCGGATGGATATCGGCTGAGCGGACCACCATTTACACACCACAGACGGAGGCAAAAACTGGCGAATTCAGCTTCAGGCTCAAGAAGAAGAAGTGGCTTTGCAAAGCATTTCTTTTGTTTCCGATAAGATCGGCTGGGCAGTCGGTGAATATGGATATATTTACCACACAAAAGACGGCGGGGAGACATGGGTCCCACAGGCCGGGCACTTCGATATCGATGAAGGGGGAGATCTTGTCGGTGACGTCTTTCTTTTCAGTGTAGCGGCGGTTGACGAACAAACGGTATATGCGGTCGGCATCGAGGGTCACGCGTTGAAAAGTAAAAACGGGGGTCAATCCTGGAGCCTCATCGGTACAGACCTTCCCAAAAAACATCTTCTAAGCGTATTTGCCGGAAAAGCCGACATTGTTATCATCGGCGGCGAGGAAGGGCTTTTCATAAGCCGGGATGAAGGCCTAACATTTCAAGATGCAAATGTAACTCCACCTAAATGCAATCCCTCAAAACAGCGTGTGCTAGAATACAGCTGGATAGGGGATATCACCGGTGTGGGAGAGAATGCTTATGTAGCGGTTGGAAAGGACACCGGAATTTATATCTTTCAGGGAAATGCCAAGGATTCATGGCAAAAGGTGGAAAGCGAGTAGAGAATCGGCAGTTGCAGTCACATTCAGGGTCGACATGCAACCGAAAGGAGAAAACGTTGACGATGACCAATAATAGAGAAGACGGCTGCACGTGCCGGCTGTCAGGTTTTGTGGTTCGAAACCGTCTGGCAATTATAGCGGGTGTCCTGATCATTACTGCAGCCGCCGCTTTTGGTATTACCAGAATCCAGACCGATGTCATTATTTCAGACCTGTTTCCGCAAAACCATCCGTATCTTCAGCTGATGAAAAGGTTTGGCGAAGTCTTCGGAGAGGGGGGTAGCAGAGTGGTGATTGCAGTCAACAGGAAAAATGGCGATATCTTTAATGAGAATACGCTGGAAAAAATAAAGGATATTACCTCTGAAATCGAGCTCTGGAATGAAATATACCGGCAGTTTACCATTTCCATTTCTTCCAACGATGCAAAAATAGTGAACTTGCTTTCCGGTGGCGAAATACGGGTGGAACCGCTCATGTATCCGGATATTCCTGCCGATTCGGAAGAAATGGACCGACTGAAAAAAAACATTTTTTCAGATCCTTCCTACAATGGCATTTTCGTTGCTGAAGATGGATCCGCCGCACTAATATTTACTGAATTTAAAGAGAACATTTCCTATGAAAATGTCTTTAAGCTGATGCGAGAGGTGGTGGATCGCCATTCTGATGCGGACACCTCCATTAGCGTCATCGGTTTTCCCATGTTGATGGGCTGGATCTACAGTTTCAAATACCAGATGTACGTAGTGTTTGCCATCAGCGTGGGGCTGATGATGGTAATTTTGTATCTGATTTTTCGAAATTTACTGGGGATAGTCGCTCCAACAGTGATGCTGGCTATCTGCACGCTTCTCGGGCTGGGGTTTACAGGCTGGATCCAAATGAATTTCAGCCCTTTGTTATACGTACTGGCCTTTCTTGTGGGGGCTCGCATGCTGAGCAATTCAGTGCAGATTACCCATCGTTACCTGGAGGAATTTGATAAAACCTGCGATGTGACAACGGCTACATACAATACAGTGGCAGCCATGTGGAAACCGAATGCTGCCGCAGTGCTCACCGATGCAATGGGATTCCTGGTACTGGCGGTGGCAAAAATTGTTTTAATGCAGCAGCTTGCGATCATTATGAGTTTCTGGATGATTACGATCGCCTTGTCCGGCATCATGGTGCCGGTCATCTGCAGCTACATGCCAATAAAACATGAAAAAATATGCACCCACGACTCCGATGGTAATAGTTGGTTGGGGCGACTGAACATGAGGCTGCTGAATTTTGTATCGGCCCGGGACGTCTGGTAGTTTCTGGGGTGGTGGTGGCCATACTGGCGGTGGGCATATGGCAGATTACCAAACTGAAAGCAGGAGATCCGTCGCCGGGTTCGTCTATTCTCTGGCCGGACAGTACCTACAATCAGGATCAGGCATTCATCAATAAAAATTTTAAAGCTTCTTCAGAAGATTTCATACTCTATTTCGAAGGTGAAAAAGGTGCGGTCTATGATCCGGCAGTCTATCAAACGTTTAAAGATTTTGACGAACATATGGCCAATGCATTGCCGGATATTTATAAATTTTCCGATTCCATTATTAACCTCGCGGCAATGGTTAATTACAGCCTTCGAGACGGGCATCCCCTGTACTACCAACTTCCCAGCAATCCAATCGAGCTTACCGGTTTGCTGGGATATTTACGGATGGATCTCGGACAGTCGACACTGAGTTCCTACATGGACCCTACCCGGGAACGGACCCAGATGACATTGTTTTTTTCAGATCACACGTCGGAAAACATTCTGCGAATCCGGGATGCCGCGTATGACTATTTCAAAGCGCACCCGGCTGTGACCGACATTGGAACATTCAAGCTGGCCGGGGGCAGGATCGGCATGGAAATCGCATTGAATGAGGAAATGAAGAAGTCCCATGTACTGATGGACAGCCTTGTGCTGCTGGCAATTTTAATCATGTGTTCGATTGCCTTTCGGTCCTTAACTGCCGGACTCATGCTGACCATTCCTTTGATTTTGTCGAACCTGATCGCATTTTCCTACATGGCATTCACCGATCTGGGGCTCACACCCAATACTCTTCCGTGTTCGGCTATCGGGGTCGGAGTCGGCGTGGATTTTGCCATCTACCTCTATAGCCGGTGCATTGAGGAATACGGCTATCGTAACAGCTACACTGAAACAGTTCTGGCAGCGGTTCGCACCGCCGGAAAGGGAATCGTGTTTACTGGGGTTACCCTTATACTGCCGCTTCTGCTGTGGTACTTCATCTCAGGGCTGAAGTTTCAAGCACAAATGGGATTTTTTCTTTCCATGCTGCTGTTCGTGAACATGGTCGGTGCTATGACGTTGCATCCATTTTTGATTTGTTTGATTAAACCGAAATTCATGGAACGGCGTGCAACAGCGTGTCAGTTTGATACATCCGGATAAATACAAAAAATTTGAAAGATGGAATTGTTTGTAAACTGCTTGATGACGGAGGTTGAAGAAAAAAAAGGAAGGGTTTAGACGTCATGTAACAATGGGGCTGGGTTCATAGGAATCATTTCAAAGAATTAAAAAAGGGGGGAGACAATGAAGATTTCAACTTGCCGGCGAAAATTTGGAAATCGCACTTTCTGCAGTGCGCTATTGGCCATTACTTTAAGTCTTGTATTTTTTGCAGGGCCCTCCATGGCTGTAATTAATATCGATTTGGGAGGAGAGAAACCTCTGGTACTTTCTGGATTTATAAGTCAACAAGTCGCCTACAGATTTGACAACAAAGATGCCTACGACACCAAATCCGATCTTCAGCAGGCGATTTTTCAGGCACTTATTGAGGCCGATTACTGCCCTTCGTATAATGTTAGGATATTTGGTTCTGCTTTATTCAACGTGGACTGGGCATATGATTTGAATTCCGATTCAGGCGAATGGAACCAGAAAGGGTTCAGTGAAAGCCGGGATGATCTGTACTTTCTGGATGAGGCGGAGGATATTATAAAAGAACTCCACATTACATGGACGCCGGGCAACTGGAATATCCGGCTTGGAAAACAGATCCTATCCTGGGGGGAGATGGACGGAATGCGGATCACCGATCAAATCAACCCCCTTGACAGCCGGCGGGGCTTCACCGACGTGAAGTTCGAAACGACCATACTGCCCATATGGATGGCCAAAGCAGAGTACTACGTACCGATGGAAACGTCCTGGTTATGGGATCTTGGGCTGGAATTCTTTTTCAATCCCAATCTTTATTTTCAAACCGATTTGGGGCTGGACTATGGCAACGACAAGGGAGGTATCTGGGCCCCAGGACATCTTTTAGACTTTGGGGACGGATTCTATGCCCACTTGGGGTCAAGTGTCGAAAACATCGAAAAGAGGAGCGGCTGGGACGGCACCGAGTGGGGGATACGGCTTAAAGGAAACTTTTCCAATAGCCTCATAACTTTGATATACTTTAATGGCATATCCAATTCTCCCATGCCGCTTGCAGACTATGCGGCCAGTGACGCGGCATTCTTGGCGGATATGGATTTTTCTGCCTGGGACGGGCTGCCAACATACCACATCTACTATAACGGGGAATATCACCGGCAGAAGTATGTGGGAGCCACCTTGACCCGGGATCTGGATCAATTATATCTTTCCTCATTGGGCGGTTATTCGCCGGTACTTCGAGTAGAAGTTGCCTATTTTTTTGACAATGTCTATTCGGACTTTGATGAACTGACCCTGGTGGAAACAGATGAATTGCTGTGGGGCATCGGTTGTGACTGGAAAGTAGACATTCCGTTTCTCAATCCAATGTCGGGAATTAACATTAGCCCCCAATTTTTCCACCGGAAAATATTCGATTACCCGGAGAGAGGCCTTTCCTGGTATTCGAAAGAAGACAACTACAAGGTCGACGTCTATATAGAAACCCAGTACCTCCGTTCAAAACTTGCCCCGTTTATATACTGGACCCGCGATCTTACGACCGAAGATGATTTCTACATGTTGGGTTTCAATTATACCTATGACGACTCCTGGTCATTCGGCATCGGCTATGTCGGTGTTGAAACCGTTAAAGATTCCCTTGCCGGAACCGGATACGGAATGGAAACTTTTAAAAACAAGGACCATGCGTATTTCACGGTCACTTATCAATTCTAAACCGCTACATATTTTCGGCATACCAATAAAAGGAGGATACCAAATGAGACGAATTCGCCAATACATGATATGGAGTTTGATTTCATGCATCATGTCGGTTCTGTTTATTTCGGCTGCCGTGGCTTTTAGCCCACCGCACCCTAAAACTTATGTTCCCCGCATGAATGAAGTGTATGACCACAAAAACCCAATTGACGATCCTCGTCCGATTCAGAAAAATTTTGGTCCTGATACGGTATTACCCAAAGAAATTTGGGACCATCTGACACATGACGTGGAGGTTATGAAGGCGGCCTGGTCCGACCTGGTTGGGTTCAAGGCACCGGACCTTGTCGGTAAGATAGCCCCCGATATCAAACCGGGAAAGTATTCCCTCGAGGATGTGAAAAACAATCCCGGGTTCGATGAACTTCTCCTTCCTCCGCTCAAATTCAGGCTCCGGCCAGCGGGCCCCCCGTTTGTCTGTTCCATTCAAAACTTTGAAATCATACCGCCCCGTCAATATTATTGGGCGCTTCCCATTTCAGAGGAAACCAAAAAGAACATCGGCAAGACACAACTTGATGAAGACGGATACATTAAAACTGAAACTTGGGGGGCCGGCTATCCCTTTCCAAAGCCGAGCGGTAAATTCAAAGGCCGCCAACTCATTTACAACCATCTTTCCAAATACAGCAATTGGGGAGGGGACCAGCACGGGTACATTAAAGGATTTTCATTCAACAAGAATCTGAGAATCGAAGGTGAAAATGAAATTGAAGTGCTCGGGGTACGCTCAAAAGGACGTCTTCTCTTCGAACCCTACGACTGGATTTCTGAAGCAGCCAAAGAAAGACTGCAGACCAGAATCGTCGCTGTCGTATATCAATCCCCAAGGGATATTAGGGGCCTGGTATGGCACCAAACCTATTTCGCGGATCCCCGGGAGTTGGATCAACTGTTGATGTGGCTTCCATCCTACAGGCGGATCCGGAAACAGAGCGCTACCGATAGTCAAGACCCTTCTCCGGGAGAGAATGCAACCGCAGACGACTCTGAAGGCTTTGCGCAGAAACTCACCCCTGATCGATTCCCAATGAAGTTCGACATCATTGATGAACGGGAATACCTGACCGTGGCACTTCAGACAACCGGCGACGAATACGTGGACAGCACCGACGGATACGCAATGAAAAATATAAAGCTGGAACGGCGTCCCTTTTATGTGATCCAGGTCACCGAACTGGACCCGAACTACGTTTACAGCAAACGGATCATCTATATGGATAAGGAGACCTTCTTCATCCCCGTAACGGACTGCTATGACCAGAAAGATCGGTTATATAGGTCCATTTGGTGGCATCAAAGCTTTATTCCCGAAGCCGGTATGATTGCGAACGTCGGAGGGTATTTCATAGCAACGGATTATGTGGATGAGCAATCCAATTTTTCAGTTGAATGGAATATCCCTGCCGCCTATCCGCCGGATGACGTCAGCCTTAAAGGCGTTATGAAGTTGGCTAAGTAGAAAAATTGCGGGGGCTTTTTCTTACGGAAAAGGCCCCTGCCATTTACATCGTCCTGAGACATAACCGCAGCATTTAAATAACAACAGTGAGTTACGAGACTGGCCTTGATATGAGCAACGGCTATTTAATATTACTCCGGCAATTGAATTCCCGAATCAAGCTGCATAGACAATTTTGGGGTGACGGAAGTAATTTGCCAACCGTTTTGGCATCTTTTGCAGCATCCTCAAATGTGACAGCACTTTTTTCGATAATTGCTCCCTTGTTCTGACCGGAGCCTCACTGCGCACCCCAATTTTCAAATCACAGTTCAAGTACTCATCCGGATTCAACTCCGGTGAATAAGACGGTAAAAAAGAAAATTTCTATTTCGAATTTATGCTCTTGAAGCCACTTTTTAACAACATAACCATGGTGAACCCTCAAATTATCAAGGATTAAAGACACTTTCTGACTGGTATCTTTCGCCAATCGTTTCATAAAACGGATCAGAGTGTCAGCATTCATCTTTTCTTTGTAAATCACAAATCAGACCTTGCCCTGGTTTGTGATGATTGAAATCAAATTTACACGCTGGCCTCGTGGACGCAATTTTATAGCAGAAGTGCAACCACAGGAGGCATTACTTTTTCCATGATAGCTGTCATTGCAAATGCCGATGAACAATTTCAGCAGCCTCCCTGTGGGTTTTCCCCGATTTTTTGAGCCGGATTGCCATAACCGGAGTTCCTGCTGGACTTCTGTACTTAATTTCCTATCATCTTGTTTTTCCATGTCTGTGCTGCTATAGCACATGAAAAAATATTTCGAGTATTTTTTTTGCTGAATTGATATTAACCAGCTTCACTGTCTGAAACCTACTCTTTTAGCCATCAACACTGCCAAGATTCATAGAGAGTTTTGAAGATACATCGATCTCAACAAAATTCAGAAACCCCGTTACAGATCCACATTAAACAAAAAAAGGATTATCAACTTAAAAGCCGAAAACCCTTGATATCAGTGGCGCGCCTGACAGGATTCGAACCTGTGGCCTACGGATTAGAAGTCCGTTGCTCTATCCAGCTGAGCTACAGGCGCAACGATCGATTCTTTTAGCAAGAAGCGACCGAAAAGTCCAGAAAAAAAAACAACCCGGCGCTGCTCTTCCGTATTAATAATTTTATCGCTTTAATACTGCTATCGATGATGATATAATATTAATTTTATGATTTGTAAGATTTTATAGGTTTATTGAATGACAAATACACTTGATCAGAATCAATCCGAAACAGACAAAAACGGCTGACCAAAAAGATTTCTGCTTCCGGTGCCAAACCAGAAATGCCGGCACCAAAGCCCTCGTGAAATCTGATCCAATTCAAAGTTATCTGAATGAGATCACCCGGTACCGGCTGTTGACCCGGGAAGAAGAGATCGAGCTGGGCAGGCGCATCCAGGAAGACGGGGATCAGGAAGCCGCGTATATCATGACCACTTCCAACCTGCGTCTGGTGGTGAAGATCGCCCTGGAGTTCCAGCGGATATGGATGCAGAACCTGCTGGACCTGATCCAGGAAGGAAATATCGGACTGGTCCAGGCGGTCAAAAAGTTCGACCCCTATAAAAACGTCAAATTTTCCTATTATGCCTCTTTCTGGATCAAGGCATATATTCTCAAATTCATCATGGACAACTGGAGGATGGTCAAAATCGGTACCACCCAGGGGCAGCGCAAGCTGTTTTTCCGGCTGAAAAAAGAAAAACAGCAGCTGATTGAGCAGGGATTCGATCCCAAGCCAAAGCTGTTGTCCGAACGTCTGGGTGTCTCAGAAAAAGAGGTGGTGGACATGGACCAGCGCCTGGCCAACTGGGACCTGTCCCTGGATGAACCGTTGAAAAACGACTCCAACACTGAGCGGATCGAGTTCATTAACATGGAATCAGATTCTTCGGAAGACCGGATGGCGAAAAAGGAAATCGAAGACATTCTTCACACCAAAGTCAAAAAGTTTAAACGTACCCTGAATGATCGGGAACTGGAGATCTTTGAGCAGCGTATTTTTTCCGATTCCCCGCTGACTCTCCAGGAAATCGGCGAAACTTACAATATCTCCCGGGAACGGGTCCGACAGATTGAAAACAATATTTTAAAAAAATGAAGGCGTTTTTCAAAAAAGACATGCCTGATTTTGATATGTACGACCATACCCAATAATCAGCCATACAGAGTGATCCTTAATTTTATGACCAAGACAACGTTTCATGTCCTTTTGATTTTGATAATCCTTGCCGGATTATCCGGATGCAGCCGGATTCAACCTGCGCCGGTGTCCCTCCAACCGCCAGAAGTTTTACCGGCACAGCCGGTTTCGACTTCGCCCCAGCCGGCTCTTTCAATGTTTGATGACACAATCCCTCCCGGCCCTGCGTTGCAGGATCCCCGGAAGTCAGCCCGTTACCATTATCTCGCGTTTTTGATACTGCATCAGAAAAACCGGTTGGAAGACGCGTTGGCAGCCCTTGAGAAAGCCATTGATCTGGAACCTGATGTCTCATGCCTGAAACGGGATCGAATCCAGACATATTTGGGTATGAGCCGTGACGATACGGCACTGGCGATGGCCGAAACCCTGGTGGAACAGTATCCCGATGATGTGGAAAACCTGCTCATGCTGGCACGCATGAAAAAAGAGGACACCCGGGAACAAGCTGTTTACCCGCTGTTGCAACGGATTCTGGAACTGGATCCGGACAACCGGGAAACCTATCTGCGCTTGGGCAAAATCTATATGGACAACCAACAGATTCCCGAGGCCCTGGAACTGTTCAAGCGAATGGCAGCCCGAATGCCGGATTACTATGTGGCCCATTTCTACCTGGGGGAAGCTTATTTTCTTTCCGGAAACCACAAAGAAGCGGAACAGGCCTTTCAGACAACCATTCAACTGGAACCCGACCTGATTGAACCCCGGTTCCGGCTGGTGGATATCCTTCAGGACCCGGAAAATCTGACGGATGATCCGGACCCGGACCAATTGCTGGCCATGTTTGAACAGATCCTTGCCATTGAACCGGAAAATGACCGGGCCCTACTGGAAACGGCCCTTCAGTATCACAAAACCGGGCAGCCCGAACTGGCGGCACAGCAGTTGATGGATCTGGGAAACCAGGCGCTGCACGACACCCGGCTGCTCATGACCGCCGTGGATCTGTATCTTTCCCAGAAACGGTATGCCGATGCCGTGGTCGTTTTTTCCGGCATGCTTCCGGCTGATCCGGACAATGACAACTTTAACTTTTTTCTGGGTCTAGAACATGAATCCAGTGGCAATCCGAAACTGGCCATTGATCATTACCTCAAGGTATCACCAGCCCACCCTCAGTACAAAAAAACCCTTTTGACCATTGCATTCCTGTACCGGGAAGCAGGTGAAACGGACAGAGCCATCGCCTCTCTGGAACTCCATCATCGGCAAACCCCTGATGATATTGATATCCTCACCTATCTGACAGCGTTTTATGAAGAAGACAACCAGCTGGAAAAGGCCATGGCCCTGCTTTCCGAAGGCTTGAAAACTGCACCGGAAAACACCTCTTTGCTGTTCCGCCTGGGAACGGTTCAGGACAAGGCCGGGCTCAAAGATGAAAGTATCGCCACCATGACAGAGGTCATCCGCCTGGACCCGGAAGATGCCTCAGCACTGAACTATCTGGGATATACCTATGCCGATCTCGGCATTCACCTGGACCAGGCGGAAACCCTCATCAGAAAGGCCCTGGGCATCAAACCGGATGACGGCTATATCATGGACAGCCTGGGCTGGGTCTATTACCGGCAGGGAAGATATGATAAAGCCGTGGATTTTCTGGAAAGAGCGGCCGAACTGACCAATCATGAAGCTATCATCGCCACGCACCTGGCAGATGCCTATGTCAAGACCGGCCAGATTCTAAAAGCCCTGCAAGCATATCACAAAGCCCTGCTTAATGCTGAAAAATCAGATACCGAATTCATTGACCAGTTGACTGAAAAAATAAACACTCTGGAACAGCAGATCCAGACCCCGGACCGGGAAGAACCTGACGGCCTCCTCCCATGAAACCCCTGTCCACTATTTTTCTTGTCTGCCTGATCTCATTGGCCGGTCTGTGTGGATGCAGTATCCAAAAACCCCATACCGACCCGGCCCAGGATGCTGCGGCCCAGGCTGCAGCAGAGGCCGTGAAAAATCTAAACCGAGATATCGCTACCAGCAAAGGCCTGGCCCATCTGCGGCTGGAAACAGCCAACGGCAGCCAGACCTTTCAGATGGCCTGGGCCGTCCAGACCCCAGACCGACTCCGCCTCACGTTTACCGCTTTGGCCAGTCCCGTGGAAACCGTTATCGCAGACGGCAGCCAGGTCATTTTTATTTCTCACACCGGCCGGCACCGGCCCCACACCACGGCATCCAGTGATCCGGACCTGGAGCCCTATACCGGTGTTCCATTGAAACTGTCCGATCTCATCTGCCTGCTTTCCGGCCAGATTCCAGTTCAGCCGTTCCACCATGCCTGGTTCTCCCCTCAAGATATCAACCGGATTCAGCTAACCGGGCGATTTGCCTCACAATTCCAGGAACTGATCCAGGCTCCGGATCAACCGCTTAAAACGCTACGTCTCAAAAACAGGCAGAACAAAATCCGCTACGAGATAAAGTATCATGCGTTTGATGTAATAGACAGTCGTCTGATACCAGTGGATCTTACCATTGCCGACGGCCGGGACCGGCAGGTTCGGATGACCATTTCGCGATTCTGGTCCGATATCCCGGTCAAAGAATCGGTTTTCCAGTTGACACCCTTTGGATCATGACAATAATAGGTGTTGATTTCAAACCACTGACCTCTAATAAGGAGCACAAAATAAATGATTCACGACAGTGTAGACAACGCCCAGAAATCCCAGGGATGTCCGTCCCAGAACAATGAAATGGCCAGAAAACAGCAGGAACAGCAGGCTATGATCAAAGACAATCTGGCTAAAATCAAACATAAGATATTTGTGCTGTCCGGCAAGGGCGGCGTGGGTAAGAGCAGCGTGTCCGCCAACCTGGCCGCCGTCTTGTCCAAAAAGGGATACAAGACCGGTCTCATGGATGTGGATGTCCATGGCCCTTCCATCGCCCAGATGCTGGGAATGACCGAACTGCTGGATATCACGCCGGACCAGCGGCGTTTGATTCCCAAACAGGTGAACGACAACCTCAAGGTGGTATCGGTCCAGGCCCTGATGCAGGACAAAGACCAGGCCATCATCTGGCGGGGACCGGCCAAAGCAGGCATGATTCAGCAGTTTGTCGGCATGGTGGATTGGGGGAAACTGGATTTTCTGGTCATTGACGCCCCTCCTGGCACCGGGGATGAACCCCTGACCGTGGTACAAACCATTCCCGACGCCATGGGGGTGATCGTGACCACCCCCCAGGAAGTGGCCCTGGCCGATATCCGCAAATCCATCTCATTCTGCAAAACCGTGAAACTCAAAACATTAGGCATCGTGGAAAACATGTCCGCTTTCAATTGCCCCCATTGCGGTGAACCCGTTGATCTGTTCAAGCATGGCGGAGGAGAAAAAACTGCCAGAGAACAGGGCCTGACCTTTCTGGGATCCATCCCGTTCGATACCGGGGTGGTCGCTTCCGGGGATCAGGGGGTTCCCATCATGTTCCAGGACAAGGAAACCCCCTTCACCAAAGCATTTTTGACGGTGGTGGACAATATCACCAAACAATTGTAATCCCCTTTGACCAATCAGGACCGCCTTGAATGACCGCCTGAAAAAATCAGGGACCTGCAGCCGCTTCTGAATTCCATGGAACAGAATGCCCTGCGGTCCCTGGCCTGTCTTTCCAGCCATGCGGTGCGGCGGCATCAGGAAAACCGTTCCCGCAATGAATACCGCCAGGCGTTCAGCCAGGATGCCGACCGGATTCTCAATTCCATGGCTTTCACCCGGTACATTGACAAAACACAGGTGTTTTCACTGATCCGAAATGATCATCTCACACACCGGGTGTTGCACGTACAACTGCTGTCCCGGGTGGCCCGGACCATCGGCCGGTATCTCGGCCTCAACCAGGACCTGATCGAAGCAGCGGCTTTAGGCCATGACATCGGCCATCCTCCGTTCGGCCATGACGGCGAGCGGTTTCTGTCCCGGCTCACCCGCACACATCAGGCCGGATATTATCACCACAATGTCCAGAGCATCCAATTTCTGGACAAAATTGAACGCCACGGCGCCGGATGGAATTTGAGTCTTCAGACCCTGGATGCAATTCTATGCCATGACGGCGAATCTCATGTAAGACGGCTCTCTCCCCATGGACCCCGCACGTTTAACGATCTGGACGACATGATTAAGACCTTTTTCAAGACCGAACAGACCGGATATTCTCCCATGACTTTGGAAGGGTGCGTGGTGCGTATGGCAGACACCATCAGCTACATCGGCCGGGACCTGGAAGACGGGATCCGCCTGGGACTCATCACCCGGGAGCAGATTCCGGAACCCTGCCGCCACCTTCTGGGGACCACCAACGGCACCATTGTGTTCAACCTGGTGACCGACCTGATTGCCGAAAGCCTGGACCAGCCGTTCGTCGGATTCTCGGATGACTTTTCAGATGCGCTGGAAACCCTCAAGGCGTTCAATTACAGCCATATATACAGAAATCCGGCCATCAAGCGGCACCTGGGAACGGTTGAAGCCATCTATGACCTTCTGTTTCACCAGTACCTGACCGACCTGGAAAAGGACAACCGGTCTTCCGTCATTTTCACTCGGTTCCTGGCCGGCATGTCCGACACCTATCAAAACACCCATTCTTTTGCTCAGATCGTCCGGGATTTCATCGCCGGCATGACCGATTCCTATTTTATCCGCCAGGCGCCGGCGGAGTTGCGCCCCCACCCGGTGGATCATGTTTGACAACCGCCGGATCTACCGTCGGCAGCACCACAAACAGGGCCTGACCGCCTTTGAAATCACGGTACAGGAAACCAATCTGCATATTCAGGCGGATACGGACCTGTCCGGCCCGGCTCTTCAGGCCGTGAATCGCTGCCGGAAGCAGATTGAAGCCTATATTGCGCAAGATCCTGAATTCAAAACCACACTTTCGCCGATGGCGGTGCCCGGTACCGCGCCACCCATCATCCGGGACATGGCCAGGGCTTCCCGGGCTGCACAGGTGGGCCCTATGGCGGCTGTGGCAGGGGCCGTGGCGGAATATACCGGCCGGCACCTGCAATCCTTATCTGCGGAAGTGGTGGTGGAAAACGGGGGCGACATCTTTATCCATTCCCGCACCGACACGGTGCTGACGATTTTTGCCGCCACCTCGCCGTTCAGCCTGACCACCGGCATACAAATCCCCCGGCAACCGAAGGCCTTCGGCATCTGCACCTCTTCTGGCACATTTGGACATTCCCAGAGTTTTGGCAAAGCCGATGCCGTCATGGTCATGGCCCGATCCTGTATGCTGGCGGATGCCGCCGCCACGGGTTTGGCCAATCTGGTGAAGACCTGCGATGACATTTCCCCCACCCTGAGGGCCGGCCAGCAGATTTCCGGGGTTCAGGGCCTGGTAATCATCAAGGATACGCGGATCGGGTTGTGGGGGACGTTGAGGCTGATCAAACTTTGATACTGACATGGCACCCCCTTTTCAAAGGGGTATCCATTCATTGCAATCCTATGCGGAATCTGATAAAAACAATCTGCCTTTGTTAACACTGCAGATAACAGGATAATACCCCTTATGGAACGATTTTTGGTCATATGCGCCGCTGCCGGAATCGGGACTGGCTTTTACTACTGGTTTGCCTGGATGCTGAAAAAAAACCGCCTGCAGCGGTATGTCCAAACCCATCAATGGCTGCTGCACCCCAATGCCATCTGTTACTGGCGGACCGGCCTGGCTATTGCCGGTTTCGTCCTGTACTTCTGGACAAAATATCAATCGGGCGCCATCATCATCTTCACTTTTGCTGCCATTCTCGACGGCGTGGACGGGCTGGTGGCCAGGGGATGCAACCTGGTGTCCAAACTAGGGGAATGGCTGGATCCGCTGTGCGACAAACTGACGTATCTTCCTCCGCTGCTGGGATTTGCCTATACCGGAATCATTTCCGAGAAACTGGTATGGATCCTGGTGGGCATTGAATTGTTCGGCCAGTTTGCGGCCCGCAGGCTGTTATCCCTGATGAAGACATCGGTCGCAGCCAACAATTTTGGCAAAATCAAAGCCATCATCTGTTTTGCGCTGGTGATTTTCTGCGCCCTGGTGGATGCCAACCCCCATATCATCCACATCGGCAACCAGATTCTGCTGGCCTGCGTGATTCTTTCAGGCGCCTCCATTGTATTTAAATTCATACCCAACCGACTGTATGCGGATATTCTTTCCATGCTCAATTTCTTTTGTGGAATAATCAGTCTAGTACTGACCTATCACGGATTTTTCGGCCGGGCCATCATCATCATTATCATGGGGCAGCTGTTTGACCTGTTTGACGGACGTATGGCGGAAAAACACGGAGGCACCAAATACGGTCCTTATCTGGATGATATTGCGGATTTTGTCAGCTTCGGAGTGGCGCCGGCCTATATGCTGCTAAAAATTGGCCAATCCTTTTGGGCATGGGTGTTCGCATTGATCTACATCTTAGGCGTGGCATACCGGCTCATCCGATTTCTGTTTGTGGACAAAAAACGCACCGATCTGCCGCCGGGGGTGTTCAACGGCCTGCCCTGCCCGGCCGGGGCACTGCTGTTGCTGGGTGCCATTCTGCTGGTCCCTTCTCAGTATGTCTGGCCCGTGGTGATTTTGACCACCTGCCTGATGGTCAGCACCCTCCGGTTTGCCCATCTGGGACGTTTAATTATGAAACAGGTTCCCAAACCCTTGTTTTATACCATCAGCGCCGCCATCGTCGTGATCATCGCCTTTGTACTGAAAACCCGGAACGGAGGGATGTTCGGAGTCGTCATTCTAGGGTCGGTTTTAATTTACATGGTGATCGGCAGGACATGTATCCAGAAAATCCATTCACAAGAAGCTAGCACCAGACACTGAACCAGATTACCGCCACGTACCGAAGTCCTTTTCCGACACCCACCAAAAAAACGAATATGCTCAGGCGGACATTCATAATGCCTGCCACCAGAGTCAGCGGGTCTCCTCCAATCGGCAGCCAGGCCAGCAGCAGGGTCCAGATGCCGTGCCGCTGAAACCAGGCCTGGGCCCGTGCGATCTGGGTCGGACTGAAATAAAACCAGGCCCGGTGCTGGAACCGAAGCAGGTACCGCCCCAGCCACCAGTTCACCACAGATCCCAGGGTATTGCCGGTGGTGGCCACCCAGAACAGAAGATGTGGATCATGGCCCTTGCGCAACAGGGTGAACAGCAGCACCTCGGAATAAAACGGCAGGATGGTAGCTGCCAGAAACGCGGACCCGAACAGCAGCAGAACAGGGATCATGCCCGAGCCACCTGATCAAGGTCCAGCCCGATGAATTCCAGCTCAAATCCCACTTGACGAAGGTTGCCCTGTCTGGTTAGGGAAAAGGTTGGCAATTTAAATATCGAGGTTTGCTTCATACCACCTTTAGATATGACACAGGTTCTTTTCACTGTTCTGGAGACCAGCATACGCAATCCGGTTTTGCCCTGTCAATCAAAACATAAAAGAAACTGCTTGTCCATTCATGCATCTGAATGGTATCATAAGCTGTCAATCAGTCATCATCAGAAGTAAATGGAGGGAATTTCTATGACATCTTTTGACCCAAAAGACCGGCACACGCATCCCATGGATCGCCGCACCTTTCTGGCCGTTTCGACCGGCGCTGCCATCTCCTTTGCCATGGCCGGACTGCCCCGGACCGCAGCGGCTGCATCATCTTCCCATAAGCTGCCGGCGTTGCCCTATGCCGATACGGAACTGGCTCCTGTAATCACCGCCAGGACCCTGTCGTTTCACTACGGCAAACACCACCAGGGATATGTGAATAACCTGAACCGACTGATCACCGGGACTTCGTATGCGGATCTGACCCTGGAGGAGATCGTCACCCGCAGTTCTGCCAACCCGGACCACACCGCACTTTTCAACAATGCGGCCCAGGTCTGGAATCACACCTTCTACTGGCAAAGCCTCAGCCCCAAAGGCGGCGGGGAGCCGCCATCTGCTTTGAAACGCAAAATGGATGATGATTTCGGCAGTGTGGATGCATGCAGACAGGCTTTGCTGGCTGCTGCCACTTCCCAGTTCGGCAGCGGGTGGCATGGCTTGTTCTGGAAACGGCACCCTGAAAGCCTTGAACACCGTCAATGCCGAAACACCGCTTACCATGGGCATGGTTCCGCTGCTCACCATCGACGTATGGGAACATGCGTACTACCTGGATTATCAGAACCAGCGCAAGGTTTATGTCGAAGCCGTGCTTGACAAAAGAATCAATTGGGCGTTCGCCCTTGAAAATGCGGAACTGTAACCCACCAGATCCGAAACAGGTGACCATGCATCCCATCCGACCCATCGGAAAAATTTTTCCCCGTTCAAACAGATCGAAGACATGCCGATTCAGCCCAAAGGAGCGGCCGGCACCAAAGGGCAGGTCCTGGTGGATGACGTGTATAGCCCGGGTCTCAAAGATCTGGACGGGTTCAGCCACATCTACCTGATCTATTCCTTTCACAAGGCCACGCGTACAGAGCTGAGTGTGGTCCCTTTCATGGATACGCAGCCCAGGGGCGTGTATGCCACCCGGTCACCGCTGAGGCCCAACCACATCGGGATTTCTATTGTCCGGCTGGAAAGAATCGAGGGAAACCTGCTGCATATTCTGGACATCGACGTGCTTGACAACACCCCGCTGCTGGACATCAAGCCCTACATAGAAAAATTCGACGCAGTGGCAGACAGCCAGTCCGGGTGGATGCAGGCCAGTGAAAAGGATGTCGCACAAAGGCGGTCTGACGACCGGTTCAAATGATGGACAAGCAAGACCTGTACAAGGGATTCGCCCTGGTGATCTTTGCAGCGGTGCTCTTCGGCACCACCGGCACCTCCCAGGCCCTGGCTCCGGCCGGCATCTCCGGCACCACCATCGGGTCACTGCGCCTGATCATCGGCGGCCCGGCCCTGCTTTTGATGGCTCTGATCTTCAGCAACATCCGGCTGGCCACGTTTCGTCCCCCTGTCATTCCCACCATTGTGGCCGCGTCCGGCATCGTGATGTTCCAGCTGTGTTTTTTTGAAGCCGTGGCCAGAACCGGGGTGGCATTGGGCACCATTGTGGCCATCTGTATGGCGCCGGTGATTTCCGGGCTTTTAAGCGCGGTGTTTCAAAAAGAACCGCTGACACGAATCTGGCTGATCGCATCGCTTCTGGCCATTTCCGGGTGTATACTCCTGTCCGTGGCCGGCAGCGAAGTGCAGGTGGACACTGTCGGCATTCTGCTGGCCCTTGGCGCCGGGTTTGGATATGCCGTGTCTCTGGTGGGCAGCAGGGCCGTGGTGGCGGATCATTCGCCCATACTGGGAATCTCTGTGATTCTGTGCGTGGGCGCGCTGATGGTTCTTCCCCGGCTGCTGCTGTTCGAGGATTTTTCCCCGGTGATGACCATGCACGGCATGACCGTGGTCCTGTATCTCGGACTGGTGGCCACAGCCGCAGCCTATCTGCTGCTGGCCAGGGGTCTGTCCGTGGTGCCGGTGTCCATGACAGCGCTCTTGATGCTGGTGGAACCGTTGACCGGATGTCTGCTGGGGATCCTGCTGCTCAATGAGGTGTTCACACCTGTCACCGGGATCGGGGCTTTACTGATCTTTTCCGGGCTGATGGTGATCTCGCTTTTCAAGGAAAAACCCATCCCCGTGGCCCCGCTGGTCACCCACCACAAAAAGACCTGGTTCAGAAAACGACGATAGGCCGGTCAAAAAACACCCCGGCCCCGGGATGATCCGGGTGCATTCCCCGGATGAACAGGTACAGGACCCCGCCGAAATCCGCTTCCGGATCATACTGTTTCATGCGCCACGACAGATACCGGTGCAGGGCTCTGGTGTAGATGTGGTATTGCAGTACATAATGGTTGGATTCCATGGCACTTGCCATGACGGACACATGATAGTCCTCATAGAAGTCTCCCAGAAAATTGGATTTGTAATCCACCAGATAGTATTTTCCTCTATACCGCACCACCAGATCGATGAATCCTTTGATGAATCCGGACAACCGGTTCGGGCTCAGTTCCTGCAGGGTGCGGGCATACGATTTCCACCGGGTTGTTTTGGCAAACAGATCCCCAGGATGGAATCCATTGCCCCGGGTCCCGTCAAAAAAGAACTCCGCTTCTGTCATCCGGTCGGACAGGGCAATCTCATTGAGACAGAACGTGCTCCCACCTGCTGACAAAGGCGTGGTCACCACCTCCTGGACGGCTGCGGTAACCGGGCCGGAAAACCGGTCGCCGGAAAACCCAAACCGGTGCAGATACTCGGACACACACGCGGACACAGCCGCGGTATCCCATTGAAAATCCATGTGTTCCAGCACGGCATGAAAAAATCCCCGGCCCCGGCCCCTTTGGGGAATCCCTGAAGCCGGATTTCTCTCCTTTCCCGGTCAGAAGTCGTTAAGGCCATGTCTGCATCAGAATCCATTGACATGTCCCGGGCCACCCATTCATCGCGGCTGCCGCCGGACAGATCCGATTCGGTTGCTTTGTCTGGATGCCCTTTCACCAGCGTGCTAAAGCTGGTGACCTGGAATAACGGCTGAACCGGCCGGGCCAGGGACCGGGCCGACAGTGGGGGCAGCATCTCATTCGTTCCGGACAGGGCCGGGACCGGTCCGGCCAGGTCCAGCAGGTTCACCTGGATGTGATTCCCCTTGCCAGCCAAGGCGTTCAGGTTCCGGATCATGCTGTCGTCCGTGTCACATCCTTGCGGATGAATCAGGCGGCCCAGAGCTGATTCCGCCACACCGCGGATCCCGGCCCAGACAATCCGGCACAAGGCCGATGCCCGGGTGACCGCCACATACAGCAGCCGGCGCTGTTCCGCAAAATCCTCTGTCCGGTGCTGGTCTGCGGACCGGTCCATGCCTTGCGTGTCCGGGCCCTGATACCCCTGTCCCCGCAGGTCCTGGCAGAGCCGGAAATGGTTGTCCGGGTCATGGAACAGAACCGGTTCCCCGGTCTTCGGCCGGGAGCCGGACCAGAGATAGGGCAGATACACAACCGGGTATTCCAGGCCCTTGCTTTTATGGATGGTCACAATGGCCACGGCATTACGGTCGCTTTCCAGGCGCAGCTCATCCTCAGTCTCCTCCCGGGTGTCGACAAACAGCTGGGCCTGGTACCATTTGAGCAGGTAAAACAAAGACAGATGCCGGTTCAAAGCGGTTTGGGAAATCAGCTCCACCAGGTGGTAAAAATTGGTCAATCCCCGGTCATCCATTTCGGAAGCCGGATCCAGAAGCCCTTCTGGGCAATGGAGCAGGTCCTGGATCATGGCAATGAACCCCCGGGATTCCCAGAGATGTTTCCAGTGCCTGAACCGGTCCTGCCACTGCCAGATTTCGGTCTGGGACAACCCGGCCAGGTCATCCGGATTAAACCCGAACACGGAAGCGTTCAGGGCCGCCTTGACAAACCCTGGATGATCCGGCCGGAACACGGCCCATAACAGGTCATGGAGTTCCATGGCCTGGGGCGCGTCAAAAACGGATCCGGTTTTGGACAGATAACAGGGAATCATTGCGTTGGACAATGCCGCCTGAATATCTTTGGCCTCCAGGTTGGTGCGCACCAGCACGGCCATGTCCTTGAAATCGATGGAGGCTTTGACCCCGTGTCTGTCCACCCGGGTATAACCGGCGGTCATATCGCAAAGCACGGCTTTAGCCACGATATCCGGAATCAGCCGGCGGGCTGCCTCCTTTGTCATATATTCGGATGAATCCGGTTCCAGGGTAACCCGGGGAAGAAAATCAAACTGCAACGGAGCCACCGGCCCGGTGTCGTCTTCAATGCCATGGACGGCTGAGTCCGGAGTGCCCACCCGGTAAAACGGGATTTGTTTGAATACAAAAGGATGGGGATCGGCTGCAAACAGATCGTTGACCGCCTGCACCAGAAGCGGCGAAGACCGGAAATTTCTGTCCAGAGTAAACTGCTGGTCACTCTCCTGGCTTGCCGTGAGGTAGGCAAAGATATCACCGCCCCGGAACCCGTATATGGCCTGCTTGGGATCCCCGATCATAAAAAAAGGCCGGCACCCGCCGAACCGGGAGCGGGCACGGGCAAACAGGGTGGCGAAAATCCGGTACTGGGCCGGGTCCGTGTCCTGAAATTCATCAATGAGACAGGCTTCATACTGATCCCGGACCGCTTGAATCAGCATCTTGCGGCCGGAACCGCTGGTCAATGCCCGGGCCAAGTCATGCACCAGGTCATCAAAAAAACACTGCCCCTGATGCTGTTTCAATTCGGCCAAGGCCTGATCGTAAAACCGGGGAAACCCATGAAAAATGGCCATTACATTGGCTTCCAAACCCTGATACAGTTCCACCAGGGTTTGGCAGGCATCAAAAAACGGATGGACCGGACACCTGGCACCGGATTTTGTTTTCCGTGCCAGGCAGGTGCAGGAAAACCGGTAGAGGGAATCTCCTTTTTCGGTCATCACAAACAGGGTGTTTTCCCCTTGCTCCTCAAGAGTCTGGCGGGCCGTTTCCAGCCATCTGGGAACATTTTTGGCGGAGTAGCTGCGTTTATCCAGGCCGGGATCGGACCGGATCACATCGATGATGTCCTGAGTATGGTGGTCAAGCCAGTCGTGAACAGCGGCGGTGGCGTTTCGATACGCATCACACACATCCGTGAATCCGGGATCTTCCGGTAGCAGGATCACGCCGGGGCGAGATACCACCGGTGCCATGTGCCGGCCCAAGGTGTCTGGAGTCAGGTTCTTTTTTGCCAGGAACCGGAGCATCAGGGGGTCCAGGTCATTGATCCGGGTCATAAAATAATCCATGCACACCTGGCGGTAAAACCCGGCGCTATCCTTGATCAGTTCCATGTCAAAGGCGGTTCCGGTCTCAAAGGCGTGGGCCGTCGACGTCTGAAGACAAAAGGCATGGATGGTCATGATAGCGGCCTGGTCGAACCCGGTCAACGCCACCCGGATTCGCCTTCGGACCTGATCCGGGTCCGGCTGGGCCGCCATGAACGACACCAGCTCGTCCGGCGGTTCTTCAGAAGGCAAATCATCGGCCGATGCGCCAGCCTTCAACGTCATACCGGCCAGAACCCGGGACAGCCGGTCCCGAATCCGCAGTTTGAGTTCCGCAGCAGCCGCCTCGGTGAATGTCACCACAAGGATGGATTCAATGGGATATCCTGCGGCAATGAGCCGGACCACCAGCGTGGCGATGGTATAAGTTTTGCCCGTACCGGCACTGGCCTCGATGAGCGTGGTCTGCTGAAGGTCGAGACCAAAAGGGTTCAATGGCTTCATGACCGGGTCTCCAAATGGGCGAGAAGCGGTTTGAACACGGACAAGGCATGTACCACGATTCCTGAGGCCAGCAAATGTGCCGGCGTGTCAAAGGGATCCGGCTGACCGGCCAGCCAGACAGCAGCATACCGGTCGGTTTTCTCCCCGGTGCCGGAATGGACATTGAACCACCCGGGCCGGGCTTTTTTCATGGCACGGGTTACAGCGTTATCTTCCAGTTCATACAGGTCTTCCGCCAGGGACCGGGCCAGCAACAGTCCGGTCTCGGGAAAAAAGGGCCAGGGTTGCTTCAGGCCGTATACATACAAAGCCGCCAGATCCTCCAAACAGGTCCGGGCCGCATCTCCCACGGGTGTGAACACCTGCATCCCTGCTGTATTGGGCCGGAACGGATCTGTCCCGATGATCCGGGTGGTCACAGGAATATCAGGCATCATCATGGTCACTGCCAGATGGAGAATCCAGTTTTGAATCAGACGTTTGGCATGAACCCGGCCGAAATCGGTCACGCATCGGACCATGGTCCCCTCCACGGCATACAAATCCCCCACCGTCCCCCGAATCCGGGATCCCGGCAAATCCAGGTCCACGGATACCGGTTCACAGGATGTATCCGGCACCCATTTCCGGGTCAGAGTCAGAATAGGCCGGGCCGCATGCACCAGTTCCTGCCATGCCAGGCGGCCCTGGTTTCCCAGCGGCAGGCATCCTCCGGCCCGGGCCAGCAGATATCCGGATTCCGGTACCTCTTTTTCCAGGATCCAGGATCCCAGCGCATACCGGTCCAGTCCGGTCACCAGAAACGGTTCCCGGTCCGGCAGCGGTTCTTCCAATTCGGGAAACACCATCTCAGGACAGGTCTGATAAAACACGGTCAGGGGCCGGGTGAAAAACCGGCCAAGTGATGTCAGGGAAATCGTTTCAGGAACACCGGCATCTTTTACCGATGATGTTCCTGTGGCGATACCGGAAAACCCTGTATCTGTTCCAGATGACACCGGGCTGGTGTCAGATGTTACCAGATCGGTAACATCTGGTAATAGACCGGTCCGGCCTTGTCCGGCCCGGGACCGGGCAATCTGACAATGCTCCTGTGAATAGGAAAACAGGGCCGGGGTGTCATCGAAATAGGCCGGATCAAACGGGTGGAGGCGGTGGGTGATCCACCACTGGTGCCCTGAAGAAAACACAAACCCTGCCTTCACCACATCCGCCAACTCACTCACCACCCCGGAACAAGGCAGCGGCGTATTATCCTTGATGTCCATGCCGGTATAAGTGATGATCAGGCGATTGCGGGCCGACAGCAGGGTTTCCAAAAACAGGGTCCGATCTTCTTCCCGCAGGTTTTTGTCCCCGGGCCGGGGATCTTTTGCCATGAGATCGAAACTGCGGGGAAACACTTTCCTGGGAAATGCAGTCTCATCCATTCCCATCAGGGCCACCACTTTAAACGGGATGCTGCGCATAGGCACCAGGTTGCAAAAAGTCACGCCCCCTGTCATGAAACCGCCCCGGGAAACGGTCTGGTCCAGTTTGGACTCCACCAGGTCCCGGGCCGCCGGAAATCCGATGGTCCTGGCAAACCCGGCAGCGTCCGCAGCCCGGGTCAGGTCATGGCATACCTGGAAAAGAAACCGGATATCCGGTTCCCGGGCCGGGGTCAGGGTGATCATTTCCTGGATCAAGGCCGTGAACCGCCGCTCCCACTGTTCCGGTGTATGACGGCCGCCCATGGCGTTCAGGTGCGAAAACAAGGTGTGGCAGAAGTGAGCGAACCGCCCCAGAATTCCGGCATCCGTGCCTTCTACAAACGGACAGGGCCGCACCTGGTTTACCAATAATTCCGTGCCTGCCGGCATGGCCATCCCCATGAACAGACGTTCAAAACCGAACTGCCAGGTATTTTCTTTGAATGCCTTGCCTGTGAGGGCCTGGCGGTGGTCCGGATCCATTCCCCAGAGAATACCGGAACGGCGGATCATCCCGGTCAATTCCCTGATCTCCGCCGAAGGAATGTCAAAGGTTTCCGCAATGGCCGGATTCAGCAGCAGGTCCATCACCCGGGACTGCTCCAGCCGGGAGCCTGCCAAGTCCAGGATTTTGAAAAACGCCTCAATGGTCAAGGATTCGGTTTTGTGCGGACGGTCGGAAATGGAAAAAGGGATGGCAGGTGTCCGGGAAAACACGGCTTGGATATACGGGGCATACGCCTCGATATCCGGCATCATGACAATGACGTCATGAGGAGCGGTTTCCAGGTCCCCGGCAAAGGTATCCAGCAGCAGGTCTTTGACCACCTGGGCCTCCCGCATGGGAGAATGGCACACGTGGACGCAGACGGACGTGTCTCTCGGATCAACGGGCAGCGGTGGCGCATCCCGGCCAGGCTGCCGGAACGTCAAATTCAGTATGTCGGACTGAATCCGGGAAAGCAGGGTCACGGATCCGGCATTGGCATCTGCATCAGCCATGTTGGCGGCATAGTCAGCCGTGGCATCATCATTGATGTCAGTGGAAATGACAGCGAAGCTGCCTGCGGCGGTCCCAGCCTCCGAGCCGGCACCCAGGTCCGCTGACGGGGCTGCAGCCGGATCCACGAACAGGTCCGAAAACGGTTCCAGGTATGCTTCGGTTTCCAGAAACGCCTGGAATTGACGGCTGGACCTGCCCAGCGACGTCAGCAGGGGATGGCCGATTTCCCAGTGGTCTTCTTCAGTATCCATTGCCGCGCCATTTCCTTTTTTCAGTGAGATCCGGTCCATTTGGCCCGGTGAAACCATATCAAAAAAATACTGGTCGGACGGGGTCAGAAGAAATAGAAACACCTCTGTGTCCAGTGCTGAAAACACGGACAGAAACAAGGGTGGCAAAGACGACAGCCCGAACAGACTGATCCGGCAGGGCAGGTCTGGCAGTGTATTTTTGCGGCCGCCGCGACCAAATCTTTCATCACCAAAGGCAGGGATGTTGTCCGGGACGTGGACACGATTTTGCGCCACAGCCAGGACTGCCAGATTTCCGTGGGGTTTTCCGGATGCTGCTGGGGGCCACTTTTTTCCCAGTTCAACAGCATGTCCGGTCGGTACACCTGGTAATCGTCCAGAACCCCGGCAATCTGCCTGGCCAGCTGCATCTGTTTTCTGCCTGTGGCATCGGTTTCATAATAAGAGGCCAGCGGCGCCAGGTGCGGGCCCGGCGGATAGTCGTCCAGCCGGGCATACACCGCCCAAACCAGGGCATCCATATCCAGAACCCTCCGATCCGGGTGCTGCTGTTCCAGGAAATGCTGAATCAGGTCCCCGGGAAACAAAAATTCAGCCGGGCGCTGATGCCCCTGATTTTTGCCAGTTCCAGGGAAATCCACTGTTTCATCCCCCGGGACTGGATACAGATCCATTCCGGGACAAACGGGTCCTGCGGGCACTTATCGGTCACCTCTGCCAGGGCCTGAATCAGGAGTTCCATGCGGTTGCTTTTTACCAGACGAAGCACAGATATCGAGTTCTCATTTCAGATTATCGGTTTTTCAAATTTTAAATATACCAAAATCCACGGATAAATGCCTTGGCTTTTTTCACCAGTATGATATTTTAATCAGCAAACACCCTTTGTTACCGGAGGTTCCGACATGACAACCTATTTAAGATGCCTAATTTTTTTCTCGCCTGCTTTTTTCTGACAGGCCCCCTGCCGGCCATGGCCCGCATTGATACGGCCGTGCTGACACCGACCCGCCGGATCCAGACCTATATTTACAACAGCGCGGATCTGACCATGATCAAAGACACCCGGGTCCTGCATTTTGCCAAAGGCATGAACCCGGTCCGGTTTTCCTGGGCCGGGACCCGCATCGATCCCACATCCCTGTCTTTGGACATATCCGATCCAGACCTTCCCCTGGAAATCAGGCAAATCCGTTTCCCGACCCAGGGAAAAAATCAGACTATCTGGTATATCAATGCAAAAGGCCCTTGCCAAGCAGAAGTGGTGATCCGTTACTTCACCTCCGGCATTTCCTGGCAGCCACGGTATACGGCCATCTTGTCCCCTGACCGGACCCAGATGCAGTGGACCGGCCAGGTCCGGATAAACAACCGGTCCGGCACGGATTATCCGGATGCCGCCGTCTCTCTGGTGACGGGAAAGATCCACCTGCTGGACCGTATTGCGAATCTGGCAGACCAGGCCCATCCCCATGGCCGGCCGGACGCGCCGGCAGATGAATCCGGATACCAGGACATGATGGCCCGGGGAAAAACGCTCATGGAATCGGCCTCTGCTATGCCCCTGCAATTCATGGGCGGCTCCCCTTCGCCTGAGCCCATGGAAAAAAACCGGGCATCCGATTATGTCGTGTACACCCTTGACGGGGAAAAAACCCTGTCTGACGGCTGGTCTGACCAATTGACCTTTATGAAGGCCGGATCCGTGCCGGTGGAGACCCGGTATATGTATGATACCGAGCGGTTCGGCGATGCAGTAATCCGCATGGTTTCCTTTACCAACGATGCTGAATCCGGCCTGGGATCGCTTCCCCTTCCCGGCGGCAGGGTCCAGATGTTTCAAGCCATTGATTCCCAAGGTGGCATGATCTTTGCCGGAACAGACACCATTGATTACATTCCTGCCGGCAAACACCACCCACTCCGCCTGGGAACGGCCTCCCGAATCACCGTGACCCCCCGGATCATGGCCTATGCCAAAACCCGTCTGGCCTTTGACGAACAGAACAACCTGTCCGGGTTTGACGAGGTCAAGACCATGGCCATCCATCTGGTCAATTTTTCCGATCACCCGGCCCAAATTGATATTTTCAGAACCGTGGCTGACAGTCACTTCACACTCTCTGACCTGTCTGGGCAGGATGAATTCGAGAAAATCGACCAGCAACGGTTCCGATTCACAGTCACAGTACCTCCTGGAAGTAAAAAAACCATTAAATACACTCTTACCACCCACCAAGGAGACAGAAAATGGCCGTCCGCATCCTGATCATTTTATCACTGCTGACCGCCGGCGCTGCCTTGCCGGATCCATTGTCAGCCGACACCCGCATGGGAATTATGCCGCAGGCTGAAGCCGTGCAGATCCGCCTGCCGGACAAAGGGAATCCCCTTGTTCAGGAATATCATCACCTCTCCCTGGACAAAGGTATCCACCAGGTGGCTTTTCCTGGTCCGGTATGTCGCTGGACCCGGACACCGTGCTGTTCACCCCTCTGGAGGACCCGGAATCGGTACAGGTGCTTTCCACAACCATTCCCCGGATGGCAGCAGTCTTATCTGGGAGATCGAGTGCCAAAAGACCGGGGCCGTTCCCGTGGTCATCTCCTATCTGACTATCGGCCTGGACAGTCTGGTCACCTATACTGCAACGGTAAATGCCCGTGAAACAGATCTGAACCTGGATGCGGAACTGGCTTTGAGAAATTTTTCCGGACAGACCTATCCGTTGGCTAGGGTGTGGCTGGACCCGGACACAGCATTTGCCACACAGATTCTTGACCAGGAAATCAGGCAGTTTCCGTTTTCCGTTTCCGGCGATACGCAGATCACAAAACGGTTTCACTGGGATGGACAGACCATGCCCCATGATCCGGAAAACATGGATTCATACGCTGGGGTCCCGTTTGGGTACCAGCTCGGCCTTCCGGAGGATCTGTCCGGAAACGACCGGGACCTACGGGGCGGCAAAGTTAGACTTTTTCTGGAAGATTCCCGGGGCCATCAGCTATTTACCGGGGAAGACATCCTGCCTTTCCTTCCCGGAGGCGATACGTTTTTCCTTAAAGCCGGGTGCAGCCGGGATCTTGTCATCACCAAACGGCGTATGAAAAGCGAAAAAACCGGAATCCGGCGCAATGACAAGGGCGTGATTCAAGTTTTTGACCAGACCATCACGGACCGGTTCATTCTGAAAAACACCGGTGACACGTCCGCCGACATCCGGCTCATCGACCGGATTCCGGGCCACTGGGAACCGGTAAACATGGGACATGCCTATACCCTTGAAGACCATGAAACCCTGAGGTTCGATATCCTTGTGGATGCCGGGGAAACCCAGACCTTTGATCTGACCTATACGGTCTTGAACATCTTTCCGGCCAGATTTGCCGAATTCAATAAGGTGACCCGACCATGATTTTTTGCAGCCATTCCCGAACTCCGGATTCCTGTTTTATTCCGGGTCTTGCCCAAGCTGATTTCCAGACTCTTTTGCTGAAACAGGCTGCGTTTTTTTTGGCTGCCGCTGTTTTCTGGATACCGGTCCTGTGCTTTTTTCCGGACACCGCCACTGCCGGCACCTCGTCCCCGGAACCCCAAAACCGGCCGCCGGCCGGCATGGCTCGTGCGGCACCAACCCTGGATGAGGCGGCCCTGAAAACCGGCATTGCCCAGCGGCTCCGGACGGCCCGGGGTGTCAAGGATGAACGATTCCGGCAGATAACGTCCGACCATGTGACCGTCGAAAAAAAATCCCGGTCCAAACCCTTTTTGAGCGTTTTTGCCGTCAAGCTCAAAATCACCCCGCCGGTGCCGGGCCTCTCTCCTGAATTCATTACCCTGGTGGTGGATAACACCGGCACCCTTCAGTTCGGGGGAATTCAGGAACTGGCCACCGGCGCCAGCCCGGTCAAAGATGTGGTGGACCAGCTTCAGACCGTGGCGTTCACTGATTTACCGGCCGATTTCGGCCACCCCATCTACACGGGCACTGGTCCTCACACCGTCATCGTGGTGTCCGATCCCTTCTGCCCCCACTGCCGACGGGGATGGGAATTCATCAAGATGAACCTGGACCGGATCCAGACCCTGCGCCTGGCCCATTTTCCGTTAAGCCCGTCCGCGGAAACCGCAGCTCTGGTCATGGCGGATGCGTATCACAGAAAATCCATGGTGTTTGATATCATTGATTTCACCTATACCATGTTGGATACTTCCCCGGATCCCTTGAAAATTCTTTTCCAATTCATGGAAAAATTTCCAGCCCAGGCAGATCCATGGGGCAAGACCCCGGAAGAGGCGTTAACGTATCTGAACGAGCAGTTTCTGTCTGAAATCAAGGCTGAAGAGTACACCATCCGGTCACTGGGCATCCATTCCACCCCGGTCTTTTTTGTCAACCAGACGTTTATCAAGGGATTCCATGAGCAGAAAATGAAAGCAGCCATGCCGTGAGATTTCCCCTGGTTTCACCCATTCACAATGGCGCAATATCCAGATTGGAAAACGCGGTGTCATCCTGGTGCCATCCCCTGAAACCGGTATAGGTCTGGCCTGAATTGCCGTCGAACGTAAAATCGTTGAACATCAATTGATTATCCACGTAAACCGCCAGCGTATTCTGGCCATTTCCGGTGTCCGTCACTTCCATCCGAATGTCTTTCTCACTGGACCACCAGTCCGGGTCGACATCTTTATCCGGAATAACACGCCTGTCATTGAAGCGATAAACGGTATTTCCCTCGGAATTATCACTCCAGGGCCGGATGACCAGCTCTCCATTTCCATACCCCCGGTCAAACTGAAGGATATATCCGGATGACACCACCCCAGCCTCATCCACCGTTGCATCAAAAAAAACACCATAACCGCCAGTGGTCCCCGGATCAAGTTGTGCCGTAGTAGAAACGGCATAATTCCCGTCACTGAAACCATTCGCTATGTAAATCCGGTTGCTGCCGCCCACCCCCCCGGAACCGCCGGACACCACCAGGCCTTTATCTGTCTTTTGCCAGCCGGTTCCGACTTTGATGAAGTCATCCGGGCTATGCGCATTGGTCGTAAAATCATAATAGTCGCTGGTCACCCGGGTCCAATATCCCGAATTAACTGCGGTGGAAGGAATCCTGCGCACATCTACGATCACGGGGCCGAACGCAATGGTACTGATGTCGGACTCATGGGGCCCCATAGACCAAAAAAATTTGGCACCCAAATTTTCCGGATTCACTGAATTGAAAATTGCCGTGTCATCGTGATCGCCACTTGACCCGAAATGCGTACTCCAGAACATATGCTCCCGTCTGTTGAGATCCATGATCGCATTGTCCACCATCTTGAGCCGAATCCGCTCCTGAATGTTGAAAAAATCAGGCAATGCCAGGATACTGAGGATACCCACAATAACCAGCACGGAAATGATTTCCACAATGGTGAAACCGCAATCCTGGCACTGTTTCACGGCTGCCTGCCCGCCTTTCATCATCATGTTTTGCTTTCGGCACTTCTGGGGAAATCTTTATTAATTATCAGACATTTCATTGCGGTCTACACAATACAGGGGTTCTTTTTTCCGGTCGGGGTGCTTGTCTGACAGTCGTGAGCGTTGACATGTTTATTTCATTTTCACCCATGGTCAGTTTGATAGCAGCACTTCCGATTTTCCATATCCTGATAGTATTCCATCATGGACAAAAAATTTCTGTCACCAGTTTTCAACGGCATAATTTGCCGGCATATATATCACATCAGCGGAATGCCCCATTGCCACCGTGCCCTTCACGGAAGCCGCAGCACCGATCAACATCATGTTATCCGAATAAAAAAAGATATTATTTTCTGCCAGAACCGTTCCGAACCAGTCACTGAAACTGCCCTGGAAAAAATCGCCATGGGTTTCCCAGTAGATCCGTTTGGCGATTTCGGGATCGGCATCCTTCATTTTAATAGGTTTGCCCTCTTCTGTCATGATAAAGATATTCATTGCACCCATGAAAAAGATGCCATCCTCGGAGAAAATGGTCATATCAGCGGGGTCGCCATCCGCATCCGCACATTGAGAAAGATCCAGATAAAGATCCAGATCCCACCCCAAAATCATCTTGTTGAAAACAAATTGACATTCACCCGGAGACTCTCTTGTAAAATAGAGGCTGTTTTTCCACCTGTCGACAAAATGTGATACGCACCGGGCAGAATTTTTTCATCCTGTCTCCGTCCGATGGAGATATCAATTGCCCCCGCTGAAAATTCGGACAGTTCAGGGATTTTTACTCCCGGACACTCTTTTGGCGGCGATGGAGGTTTCACACCGGGATCCGGATTTTCTTCAGACAGCGTCCCTTTAATCTCACTTTTCCTTCCGAGTCTAATTTTTCCTGAAGCAATGGCATTGCCTTCAATCACATTGTCTCCCGCAGTTAAATCAATATCTCCTTCGGTGATCACATCACCTTGGACCGTATCTTTCCATCCAAGCGTCACCGTTTTTTTGGCATAAACAGTGCCCATGATCAGGGCATGCCCCTCCAAAATCACTGCGCCCCCGGCATAAACATTCCCTTTAACAACGGAATTCCATCCGACAATAATGGATTTTCCGGAATGAATACTGCCTATGACCTGTGCATCCGAGTCCAGGATGACGTCTCCAGTGGCGAAAATATCACCGGTAACGGTAGACTGCCACCCGACCGTCACATCTCCATGTGCATGAATATCCCCGCCCACCAGAGCTTTACTGCCCAGTGTGATATCTTCCAACGCACAGATATCACCGGCAACCGAAGATCTGAATTCCAATATGACATCTTTTTCAGCGACGACATCACCGGTGACATCTGCCTGGCTTGACAGCACAACATCCTTCCCATAAACACTGCCGTCCACAGAAGCCTTGAACGGAAGTGTGATGCCTTTTTCAAAGGAGGAAGCCGCATAATAAATAGCGTCGGATGACGTGGGGGTGTCCGGGGTTGTCGGGGGTTCCTCGGTGTCATCGCCCACGATCAGTTCTTTGGGTATCAGCCCTGATCCTGTCCGGGTATCACTCTTATCGCCAGAGAATTGTTCCGGTCCGGCCGACCCACCCGGAGACCGTCACCGCACATCCGTCGTCAATCCCACCACCGGGATACAATGCAGCGGCATCAATGGAAAAATCGATATTTGCACCAATAGGCGGCTCATTGTTGACATCATCTATCTGCTGCTGAGACCCGCAGTAATCTTCCCAGGGGCCACCGGCATGGTGAATCTTACTGAGGTTAGATCGAGCAGCCTCCAAGCCGCTTTCAGCTGCAAAATAGGCCTGGGCTGACAGGCTGTGATCCGAACCCGTACGGCGCCTGAACCGACCATGGTGGCCACACCTGCTCCAATGGCTGCGATAATGGTAATGCCGGTTATGACAATAATGAGCACACTGCCTTTTTCAGATCCAAACATTGATTCATCCCTATAAAAAAACAAACTCGCCTGCTGTTAAAAAAACAACCTGGTCATGTCATTATTCATGCCTCAATACCAATCGCCATGTCTTCAGAATGCATCTTCATCATTTCGAATTTTGGTTTGACTATCTTCAGCCTTCAGATCTTACGCCATATGCACCACCGGTTAGGGCCCAGACAGACTCTGACGCGGGACTGCAGAAGCTGAGAATACAACATCAGAGGTGCCGCTCAGCTGAAGCGCCAGGCGCAAACTGAAAACTGAAAACCGTTGACGGGAGTTTCAGTGAACTTACTTGTCCCGGCCAGATGCCTTGCCAGAATCTGGCCGTTGATCTGCAGGCTGCCGGAATTGATCAGATAGATCACATTACCGCCATCCAGTGAAAGCGTAATTTGCTGATCGCTGTCAAGAGTGACGGTTTCAGCCCTGCGGACATCCCTGATAAACCGCTCCAGGGCTGCAACCGCCTGTCCTTCTCTGTCGCTGAGTTCACGGCCTTCAAGAAGATTCGACAACACATGCCCCACAAAGGGTGCGACCATGACTGCCGCAATCCCCACCAGAACCATCACCAGAATCAGTTCCAAAAGAGAAAACCCGTTTTCATGCTTTCTCCTGGCAACGGTGCCGATCGCCTTGGTCAACGGGTCCGGTACAATTTGTCGGACGTCTTTGTTCATCAGTAATTATAAAGCCTCATGAGGTAATCCCGGCCGTCAACCGTCACGGTCACAGAGCAATAGTCAAAATCAAAACCACTGCCGGTATTGCAACCTCCGCCGTCATCGCTGTTGGAAAACAATACGGTCAGACTGCACCCGTCAATACCCGGCACCGGACATGGGTCAGGACCCGGACCGATGTCCGGTGCGGGAAATCCATTTTTCAATTTTTCCGCCAGAATCAGCTCCAGGCGCTGCTGAGCCATGTTTGCGTTGATCACTGCCTTTTTTTCGCTGCCAATGCCGGAGAAGGACATAAACCCCACTCCAGCGATCGCTGCGGCCACGCCCACCAGAACCATGGACGCGATCAGTTCGAGCAGGGTAAACCCCTGCCGCGGTGATATCTCAGTACTCCCCATCATTCGATCTCCGCATAACCGGTTTCTTCATAGACTTTGACAACAATGCTGTTGCTTCCCCGCTGAAGTGTGATGGTGTGGTCTGAATCCGCTTTTCCACTGGAAGCCATGAAAGTCACGATAGCACCGGCGGAAAATGACACTCTCTGCCGGGCTGTCCGGCTTTTCTCTCCATCTGCAAACCGCAGTCCTGCCTCGCTAAATTCCCATTTCCAACCGTCGGGGGAGAGGGTGATTTTCACGGCCACATTCCGGGTCCGGGTCATGGAAAGCGACTGGGCATACCGAAGATCCGATATCAGGCGGTCGGCTTCGCTGTATGCGGAAATACCTACGTTTCCCATGCGCTTCACCGCCAAAGTGCTCAACAGCGCAATAATCACCAGCACCGCTGCGATTTCGATCAGGGTAAATCCATTACGATCGATCATATTCGTTCCCGGGCCGGTCAGGTGTTCCCATCTCCAGTGTCCTGGGACAGTCATTTTCACGGTAGTGTCCAAGAGCCTGTTTCATTCGTAACGAGATCCACCCCTTTGACCTTACTGACCGTGATGGTGGCGGTCGTGCTGTCATGGCGGGTCAATGTGACGGTAAAATCACTGCCCAGATCCAGAGTGCTTCCGCTCAGGCCGATACTGTTACTCACCGTCGTGTTGAGGAAAGCCCCATATTCGGCGGCTTGTCTTTGTTTTCCAGCTGATAGCGGGCTAATTCCAGAGACAAGCGGGACCGGGCCTCGGCAATCGCCACCTCAGCGGCTTTTTTCCTGGATTCGGCAATATAATTATTGTATGTGGGAATCGCCACAGCCGCCAGAATGCCAATGATGACCACGACTGACAGGACTTCGATCAGGGTGAACCCTTTCGAGGTTTCTAAAACAGCGGTTCGCTGCATTTTTTTTATTTCCTTCTCTAATGTGTTCCTGTGATATATATTTTAACACCGGGGAAAGGAATAATCAAGCCGGCGGAAGCGCACTTCATGTCACATGATATTCGCCATTTCCCACATGGGTTTGAAAATCGCCAGGATGAAGAACCCCACCATGGCGGACATGGCCACCATGAGTAAAGGCCCTAAGGCTTCAGCCAGGCGTTTGGTGGCATATTCCACCTCGGCATCGTAGTGACTGGAAACCTCTTTGAGCATGCCGTCCAGATTGCCGGATTCCTCACCGATGGCGACCATACTGACCACCATGGGAGGGAAATATCTGGCCCGCTTCAACGGACCTGAAATGCCCCGCCCTTCTTGCAGCTGATTTTTTTATTTTTCTGAATTCAACGGCAATGGCTTCGTTATCAATGGTGTCCGTCAGGACCCGTAAGGATTCCAGAACCCCGACACCGCTGGCCTGAAGAATGGAAAAAATACTGGAAAACCGGGACATGGCGGATTTGACCAGCAGCGGGCCGATCAACGGCAGGTTCATAAGCAGCCGGTCCTTCATGAGCCGGCCGGCATCGGTCCGGACAAATAAAATCCCGCCACCGTCAGGACCCCGGCAGTCAGGAACATATATCCCCCGAACTGGGATAAAAATGCGTACATCCCCATGCAGATGCGAGTGGGCAGAGGGATGTCCACCCCTCCCTGTTCAAAGATATCCACAAACCGGGGTACTACAAAGGTCAGCAGCACCAGAAACGCCCCGCCCAGCACCGCCAGGACAAACATGGGATACCGAAGAGCGCTCTGGATATCGTTTTTCACCTTTTCTTCATGGCTGATCACATAGATCAGCCGGTCCATGATCTCGGGCAGGGCACCGGATTCCTCCCCGGCCCGGATCATGGCACAGTAGAGGCGGGGAAAAATCCGAGGGTGGGCCGAAAACACCCGAAATAGGGACCGGCCCTGTCTGATGTCATCCAACATCTTGGTGATGGCCTTGCGCAGGTGAGTATTTTCAGTCTGAGCCGACAGGATTTGAAATACCTGGACAATGGAAACCCCGGCCTGAACCATTGTCTTGAACTGTTTGGTGAACAGGATCAGGTCCTGGGTTTTGACCAGCCGCCCGGGCATGGGCAGATTGTTCAACATCCCCACGACATTGGACGAACCTGATTTTCTTTTGGCCGTCTGGGGGATCAGACCCCGGCCCGACACAAGCCCTAACGCCGCATCCCGGGAATCGGCCTCGATCTCTCCGGACACGGGTTTTCCGGTTTCGTCAATCGCCTTAAACAGATAGATTGCCATGATGGTTATCCTGCCCGCACATCCGGTTTATTTTACCTGAAGGGCGGACATGGCCTCTTCCGGAGTGGTGATCCGGTCCATAACTTTCCGGGCCGCATCTTCTTTCAGGGTCCTTATCTGGCCGGCCTCATGGGCCAGCTGCGTGATCTCCTTGGCGGTTTTGCCGCCCAGAATCATGTCCCGCACCGCATCATTGACATACAGTATTTCATACAGCCCCACCCGTCCCCGATACCCGGTATCCAGGCAGTGGACGCATCCCTTTGCCTTCATGAACCGGAGATCGTCATCCGGAGGGATCCCCCAGTATTCGAGCAATTCAGGAGGCGGTATGACCGGTTCACCGCACTGGGTGCACACCCGCCGGACCAGCCGCTGGGCAATGATCACCAGCATGACCGAAGACACCAGGAACGGGGCCACGCCCATTTCAATGAACCGGGTGATGGCACCGGCTGCATCATTGGTGTGAACCGTGGAAAATACCATATGCCCGGTCAGGGCGGCCTGCACCGCCACATTGGCGGTTTCGGTGTCCCGGATTTCCCCCACCATGATTACGTCCGGGTCCTGGCGCAAAATCGACCGGAGTCCGGACGCGAAGGTCATGCCGGCCCGCCGGTTCAGCTGGGCCTGCCGGACATGTTCCATCCGGTATTCCACCGGGTCTTCCAGGGTGATGATATGGGTATCCGGTGAATTGATTTCCTTGAGCATGGCAAACAGCTGGTGCTTTTTCCGCTGCCGGTGGGACCGGTGCACAGAATCATACCATAGGGCATTTTGATCATCTTTTTGATCCCCTGGATGTCTCGGGCCGAATACCCCAGCTGATCCAGGGTATGGATACCTGAACTGGTGTCCAGAAGCCGGAGTACCACGTTTTCCCCGTAAATAGTGGGAATGGTGGACACTCTGACATTGATCTCCTTTTGATGGACTCGGATTGTCATACGGCCGTCCTGGGGAATCCGGGATATGGAGATGTCCAGATTGGACATGATCTTGATGCGGGAAACCATGGGCAGAAACATTTTTTTCGGCGGATTCGGGACCTTATGCAGTTTCCCGTCCACCCGGAACCGGATCTCGACATAATTTTTCTCCGGGCTCAGATGGATATCCGTGGCACCTTCCCTGACTGCCTGGGTCAGAATGGAATTCACCAGCTTGATGACCGGCGCGTCTTCGGCCATATGCTGAAGATCGGTTTCCGTCAGTGCTTCGGATCCGTCTCCATCATCCGATTCCTCATCCAGATCAGCGATATCCTGCACCTGCTGCATGACACCGTCTTTGCCGGCATAGGTCCCATAAATGGCGGATATCAGATAATTGAAATTTTGTTCCGTGCAGATCACGGTTTCCACTTCCAGGTCCGTCATCACTTCGATATAGTCCACTGTGATGATATTCAACGGGTCTGTCATGGCGATGGTCAGCACACCCTCGCTTTTTTTCACCGGGACGGCCTTGAATTTGGCTGCATTGTCCACATCTATCAGCTGGGCCAGATCCGGAGAAATATCATACTCTCCCGGTTCAAATTTCTTGAGATTCATCTGGGAAGCAATGGCTTCCACAATGATATTTTCGGATACGATCCCTTTCTGCGTCAGATATTCCCCGAGCTTAAGTCCGGTCTCTTTGAGCTGGGACAATGCTGTCTCCAGCTGATCCGGGGCAATAACCCCTTCATCCAGCAGTATTTCTCCCAATCTTTTTCGAACCGCCACGTGTCTTTATCCTTTTTTTGCTGAAGGGATAAATGAATTGTCCAGAATATGGGGAGTGATAAAAATCAGCAATTCCTCTTTTTCCTTTTCCTTGTTCGTGCTCTTGAACAGCCACCCCAGCCCCGGCATCTCTTTGAGCCCGGGGATCCCCTGCTCGCTGTCGGTTTTCTTTCCTTGTTCAGTCCGGCAATCACCGTGGTCTGCCCGTCCATCAGCGTGACCGAAGTTTCTGCATTTTTGGTAATAATGGTGGGATTGCCGTTGATCGGTTCACTGAAATCCAGCTCATCTTTATTGGTCAGAATCTCCAGACGAACCATCTGATCATCAATGATATGGGGGTGACTTCCAGTTTGATGACCGCCTCTTTCCATTCAATACTGACGGTCTGATCCGATCCCGTTCCTTCTACGGTCTGGTAAGGCACTTCCTTACCGCTTCTGATGATGGCCTTTTGATGATCCTGGGTGGTGATGGAGGGTTTGGACAAGATATTGAGCATCCCTTCCTCCTGAAGTGCCATCAACTGGGCGTACAGAACGAAACTTCCCATTTTCTGGGCCATGATGCCCAGATTCAGACCGGTTTCCCCCACCATGGGCAGGTTGACCACATTACCGTCCACCGGGTTGAGAAACTCGCCATCCTTCAGCTGTTTCTCAAACGGAGAAATATCACCGCCCACGGATATCTGCTTGTCAGAACTGGTTTTAAAATTGCCCAACCCCCCCCACTGAATCCCCAGGGCTCTGCCGGTATTGGATTCCACTTCCACTATATGGGCCTCGATCAATATCTGTTTTGAAGGTTGATCCAGCTTCTGAATAATGGGCATCAACTGATCGATATCTGATTGAGAAGCGTGAATGATCAGGGCATTGGATGTTTCATCCATCATGATGCTGCCTTTTTCTCCGGGCCGGACCTGATCGCCGGCATCGGATGCCGCATCTTCCGTCGGCACCAAAATCGACGAAATTCCCAGAGAAGCGATTTTTTCACTCCGGGTGACGGCCAGGTACTGGTTCAAATTTCTATAAAGTGACTCCAGATTGGCATACCGGATGGTTACAATACGGGTGGTTAGCGGTTCCTGCCGCCGTTTCTGATATACCAGCTGGAGCCGGGCCAGTTCCTGCTCAATTTTGGCATTTTCATAAGCGTTTCTGGCCTCCAGAAGCGACTGCCGTTTTTTGAAATCCGCAGCACTGAACACCTGCAGGATATCCCCTGCCCATTCATACGCCAGGCCATATGCATCCATCAATCCCAAAAACACCTGATCCCACGGGGATTCCGTGACCACCAGCTGGGTCTGCCCGGTAATACTGTCGTTGATCATCATATTCAGTTCGGCAATTTTTGCCAGTGTCCGCAGCAGGACCGGCACAGACACATTGTTCATGTGCATGGTGACCGGCATGTCCGGCAGTTTGCGGACCGGTACCGGAACCATTGGCAACGGGACATGCGTGTCAGCCAACCCAGGATCAGTTTCAGACTCAGGAAGGGTCGGATTCTCTGTCGCTTCCCTCTGATCATCGGATCGGGACTTTTCCGAAACGTCAGTGGTATCGCTGAAAGATCTGTCTGCTAAAAGACGCCATTTTTCCAGCTGCAAGGACGGAGCCGGGTCCGATTTTTTATTTGCGACACACCCGCCCAGAATCATTATCAGACAAAGGACCACGATGAGAAGTGCTTTCAAATATGATATCCTTGTTTTCATAACCCTGGTTTCAGTCCCCGCTAAAAAATATTTCACCTGTATTCTGACCCTTTTGAATGAGCACCTTTCCGGGGGTGATGCGGATCACCCGATATCCGGTATTCACAACCGTGTCACCAACAAAATATTCGTTTCCGTCGATAATGGCCATGGCCCGCTCCCCTGAAAAAATAAACCCCGCATAGCGCAGGTCCGGAACAAAAGACACGGATTCCTCTGATGACACCGCCGATGAGCCGCTATTCGGTTTGGGCCGGACAAACGGATCCTTTTCCCATAGGGTTTCAATCCTTGAGATGATCTCTTTTTTATGCGGATGTTCAATTTCCACTTGCATAATCTTTGCCATCATTTTATCAACGATACTTGCAGAGACGTCTGTTTTTGCGGTCACCGGTTCGGCAGGGGGTTCTTTCGATGAGAACACAACCCATTCCAGCACGCCATAAAGGGCGGCTGCCAGGGCCATGAACAACATGATTTTTTCCCGTCTGCTCATGATGCCCGCACTTCCAGCCACAGGCGGATGTCAATGGTATAATATTTGGTTCCGGCGTTGTCTGTATACACATGCAGCCCATCCATGAAGCTGAAGCTGTCCAGAGACATGACATCCACCAGATATGCCCTGAAATCGGCCCACCCCCCTTTCAGCTGAACAGTCATGGAAATGAACCGGGACTGGTCGGTCACCCCGTTGATATGAACGGTGTGACCCATAACATCCAGGTGATGGGATCCGGCCATCTGAGCCAGCTGCCGGGTCACGGCAATCAGGTTTGTGCGGGGCAGGCTAATTCTTTCCGGCAGAGGCAGCCGTGTTTCAACAGGGGCCCGGGTCATCTGCCGGGCTCTGGCATAGGTGTCGGCCATCTTTTTTTTTATTTTCCAGAAGTCTGTTTTTTTCATCAATGGTCTGCCGGGCCTGGGAATACGCCTGATATGACGGATAAACCAGGGCCCCGGCATAGATGGCGCTTCCCAGCACAAACACACCCGCGAAAATCACGGCCAGTGCCGGTATTTTGCCCCTAAAAAGGACACCCGTTGATCTCAAGATACCTCCAGCGTGGCTGAAAACAATAATTGATCCTGTTCATTTTTGACATCTGTCCGTTCCTTTGTCACTTGAATGTTTCCAAACATGGGGGAATTGGACAATGTCAGAACGTAATGGGCCAGCTCCGCTTCCAGAGTCACGCCCGGTCCGGTGATTTGACCCTGGATTCGAAGAGTCCGGTTTTCTCCTTTTCGTCCCTGAGTTTCCATAGGCAAGTGAGGTGAGGCGGATATGATCCGGTGTGAGCCGGCACAGATCAAACACCACGCCCAGGGGCCGGTACCGGTCGATATAGACATCTGCCTGGCCGACTTTTTCCTGGATGCAGCGATCATCTGCTCGATATCGGCAGGCGAAATATCTTTATCAATTCTTGCCAGTTCTTGATCCAGACGGTTTTGCAAAGCCTGATCTTTTTATGGGCGGTAATGAAAAACAGATGCAGCGCAATCAAAGCGGACAGGATCATCACACCGGCCAGAAAAATTGTTCCGGTGATCCGCTTACGACGAAGCTGTTCTCTCTTGTCCTGATGAGTATGAAGAAAGTCCGGAGTCAGATCATGACCGGATAATGCGATCCCCAGCGCAACCGGAAAGGCACTGCGCTCATCCCCCTTGGCCGGCAAAGCCGGTCTGTCCCTGCAGGTGGCATTGTCCAGAGCCGGCTGAAAAATTCGCACCCCCCCCGGAATCATTTTTTTGCCAGATCCATAAACGGCCCGAACATACCGGTCTCAGCCAGAAAATAGTAATGAGTGATCGGGGTATTTCCGGTATAATGCTGGGCGCAGTAATCACCGGTGCGAATGATCTTGCTCACCAGACGTTCAGATATTTCCTGCACCTGGGGCGATATGGAGGCCGAAGCTTCCGGTTCGTCACCCGGCAGAAAGAACTGTGCAATTTCCGGATTTTCATCCAGCTCTCCGATCAGATTCAATGCCCCGGTCCGCAGACTTCGGGCCAGAACCATTCCTGCCCTGGAAAAGCAGTAGATATCCGAGGTTTCCTGACAAATGTGAGTCACCGCAAAATAAGGGGCATCCGGTTCCAGCAGACGGGTTCGAAAATAATTCTGTAAAGCGAACGGAATGGCGGTAATGCCGGTCAGGGGATACCCTGCCCGGCCAAATATGCTCTGCAGCGACCGGATCCGCTGTCTGTTTCCGCTGAACACAACCAGGTTTTTTTTTTTCACCCCGTCGTCCGTCACTATGTCTTCCAGGACCTCGAAATCAAAAATCTCTTTTGTTTCGTCAAAATCGGTTTCCCGCTTCAATCCCCAGAACGCGGCATTGCCGATTTTTTCCACGGGCATATCCGGGATGGTGATGCGCTTGACTTTCAGGTCAGAGGGATCAATGGCACACCAGACATCCATTTTCCGGCGGAACCGGCAAACCGGGACAATGTGTCTTCAAAAAACTCCATCCATGGGTCCGACTCCGGATCCAGGTGGTCCGGCACGGAAAAGCAGGCCCATTTGACCAGATCCCGGGGTGCGTTTTTCCTGGAAACTGCTGTCATCACCAGGGTCAGCATTCGGCGGGAAAAATACACCCCCAACTGCAACTGTTTCAAACTGCCTGTTTCAGAAGAGCAATTGATGGTGACATCATGGTGAATTTCAGATTCATTCATAATTTTGGACGTTTTCCCGGCTGTTTCCCTTGATCTGCTTTTTTGGATGCTACCCAAAATATCTTTCTTTCCTGTATTCAGTCATCAATAGCTATTTGTGTATTTGATGTCAATAAAAATGTCTTTTTATCCGGGTTTTACCACTTTACATGTTGACTTATTCAGTCTGTCATATGAAAATGCCGCATACACTTGACGATAGCATGCTGAACAAATTCAAAGTCAGGAGTGGTAATGGACAAATTACAGTTAATTAAGGAAATTCTAGTCACAGATGCCCAGACCGACAAAAAAATATTTGAATTGATTCAGTCTGCAAAAATGTGTCAGCCGGATTGTGACAATGTGATTCATATCGATGAACGGGAAAATGTTCGCAAACCAGTATCTTTGCGCGTCAACATCAATACCGGCAAAGAGCGGATCACAGCCCGGGTGGAAGATGTTTCTCTGAGAGGGGCGTTTATCAGCACGGAAAAAAATATTCCCCGGGGTGAGCAGCTTGCGGTCCGCCTGATCAGTTCCAGTGGCGATGAATTTGACTTCATCTCCGAGGTGGTCCGGGTGGAACCGACGGGTGTCGGTATTTTCATCAAAAGCATCAGCCCGTTCCAGGAAGAAAAATTCCACCAGTTTGTCAATCGGCTGTAACCGCAGAAAACCGGATTCTATGACCAACAGCGACGGCCATATCAAAAAAGCGTTTGCCGAAGAATCTCTGGAACATCTGTCATCCATTGAAGAGGATTTGATCCGCATTGAAAATGGAGACCTGGGCAAGGAGCGGGAACGGGTCAACAAAGTGTTCCGTGCCGTGCATTCCATCAAAGGCGGCTCCGGTTTTCTGGGCATCGGAACCATCACCCGGCTGGCCCATGCCATGGAAACGGTTTTAGGCCACATCCGGGAAGGCACGCTCGACCCCAATGCGGAAGTCATTCATTTTCTGCTGCAAGGATCGGACGTATTGACCCACCTGATCCAATATATGGATCACAGCGACAAGTTCGATATTTCCGAACCGGTCGCCGCACTGGAGTCCATCTGTCCGAGTCCCCGGAACCATCCCGACGTCCATTCCGCATCGCCGGATACCCCTTTTGACAATGGTGAGGATCCGGTTCCTGAAACATCATCAGATTCCGAAATTCGCAGCCCGGAAACCGGCCATGACGAGAATCCGGTGGTTGTGGCTGCCCGGAACGGGACACCGTTGTTTATTCTGGAAAAAGCGGATTTTCTTGCGATAGAAAAAGAAAACAACCTGGTGTATCTGATTGAAAAGCCGATGGAGACAGATGAAGCCCTGAAAGAAACTCATCCGGACAAAACCATTTCCGAAATCAAAAAGTATGGCACCCTGCTTGAGCATCGGATCGAAACAAACTATTCACCATTGTCCGGGGACGGCTCCCCGGGACCGTTTACTTTATTACTGTTTACCTCTGTTCTGACAAAAGAAGACATTCAAATCGTATTCAGCCTTGATGACCGATGGGTTCATCGGGTGGCCGAAACCGGAGAGCTTTCGTCGACCGACACCCGGGAAACCCGGCTACCGTCTTTTTCCGAACCGGATGGTTCCCATCGGGACCCCACCCGTTTGACAGCGGTCGATCCGATCAAGACGGATCCAATACAGACAGATATGCCGGAAACCGATTCTTCTGTGGTGAAGCCGGAACCGTTTTCTGAAAAAAATAAGACTGAGCAGCACATTTCATCTGACACCCCAATGATGCAAAGCCGGATCCGGGTAGACCTGGAACTGCTGGACAATCTCATGTCCCTGGCCGGAGAAATGGTTCTGAGCAGAAACCAGCTGCTGCAAGCTATCGCCACTCAAGACTTCCAGTCCATCCATCGGGTGGGACAGCGGATCAACAGTGTCACCTCGGAGCTTCAGGAAACCGTGATGCTCACCCGCATGCAGCCCATGGGAAAGGTGTTTGACCGCTTCCCCAGAGTGGTGAGGGACCTGTCCGCCGCTTTGGAAAAAAAAATTCAACTGGTCATCAAAGGCCGGCGGGTCGAACTGGACAAAAGTCTGCTGGAAGCGGTGACCGACCCGCTGCTACACCTGGTGCGAAACAGCATTGATCACGGGATCGAACTCCCGGAAATCCGCAAAAAACAGGGCAAGGACCCGGTCGGGAGAGTGATTCTCAAAGCCAGCCACGGCGCAGGAAAAATTTTTATTGAAATCATTGATGATGGCCGGGGCATGGACCCGGACAAACTGACGGAACGAGCAGTCGCTTTGGGCCTGATCACACAGAATCAGACCCAGACCATGGATGAAAAAGCCAAATACCGTCTGATCTTCCTGCCGGGATTTTCCACCTCCAGAAAAGTGAACGACCTGTCAGGCCGGGGGGTCGGTATGGATGTGGTCAAAAGCAATATCGAATCCATCGGGGGAAAGGTCACCATTGAATCTCAGCCCGGTCTCGGCTCCCGTTTTTTGATTGAAGTTCCTTTGACACTGGCCATCATCCCAAGCCAGATCGTTCAGACGGAACACCAGCGGTTTGCCATCCCCCAGGCAAATCTGGTGGAACTGGTCCGGATACCGCCTGGCCGGATTTTTGAAAAAATCGAATATATCAGCGGTGCCCCGGTCATCCGGCTACGGGAAGACCTCCTGCCTCTGGTCCGGTTGGCGGATATTCTGGCCCTGCCACGCTCCTATGACTGTCCTGCTACCGGTGTGGTGGAAACAGACCGGCGGCATCAGATTGCAGATCGGCGGTCTGCCACCCCCCTGCCGGATACCCCTGAAAACCGGGAGCGCAGAAACCTGTGTGGAACAGACCGGCGCTTTCACGCAGCCAGTGCCCTGAACATCGCAGTGGTCTCCACCGGCAACTTAACCTATGGGTTGGTTGTAGATGAACTTCAGGACGCAGAAGAAATCGTGGTCAAACCCCTGGGACGACATCTCAAATCCTGCGGAGCATATGCCGGGGCCACCATCATGGGAGACGGCCGGGTGGCATTGATCCTGGATATCACCTCTCTGGCCGACACTGCTTCCCTGACCCCTGTCAGCCATTCCGATCCGGATTTTGATACCGCAGGCTCCCAAAATTCACAAAAAAAGGCACCCGATCGCTTCTCACGTTCCGGGGAGCACCGGAAGAACGGTTTGCCATCCCCCTGGATCGGGTGATCCGTATCGAAAAAATCCTGGCCCGGAGCATGGAAACCATGGGCCACATGACCGTTGTCCAGACCAGGGATACCACGCTGCCGGTGTGTGCCCTGGATGAGGTGGCGGACATCCATCCGGTGCCCATGGAAGAGATGATGGTGGTGGTGGTGTGCGATCTGAAGGACCGAATCATGGGACTGCGCGTGACCGGGCCTGTGGACTCCGTGGAAACCAGTGCGGTCCTGGATCGGCAGACCCTGTCTCAGCCCGGTATTTCAGGCTCGCTGACCTTGGACGGGCACACGGTCATGGTGGTGGATCCGGACCAGGTGGCGCTCCACCGCTTTCCCCAATGGTACAAAGATATCCGGATGCCTGAACAACCCAATGATGCTACAGACAAACAAACGATCCTGATTGCTGAAGACTCCGCATTTTTCAGAAACCTGATCAAGACCCGGATCGAAGGTGCGGGATTTAACGTGATCGCGGCAGAAGACGGCCAAATGGCTCTGGATCTGATCCGAACACATGTCAAAGAACTGTCCCTGGTCATCACGGACATGGAAATGCCCCATATGGACGGATTCACCCTGACACAGACGGTCAAAAATGATCCGGGACTGGCACATCTGCCGGTCATCGCCTTGTCCACACTGGCGGACGACTCAGATCTCAAAAAAGGGCAAGCCGCCGGCGTGGACGATTACCAGATCAAACTGGACCAGGAAAAATTGCTGGAAAGCATTCACACACATATTCTGAACACATGAATCCGAAGTTATCAGGAGGGATGATTAAATGAACATTAAAAACTGGCGTCTGAAATCGAAATTCATTGCTGCCCTGCTGGCGGTGGGTATCATTCCTTATGCCATACTGGGTGGGATTTCCCAGTGGATGACCATTGACGGATTGACCCGTCAGACATTTGAAAAATTCATGGCCATCCGGGACCTGAAAAAACACGAAATGGCCCAGTTTTATCTGGACCGGGAAAATGATGTGGCGATCCTGGCCAACACGCCTTATGTGATCAACGCCCTGGAAACGCTTTCCTCTTCATTTAACGTGGAAGGCGGGGTAGAAAGCGGCCGGTTCATCGGGCAAAAAGACGGTCAGTTTCAGGCCCCTGCCGATTACCGACACCTCCATGACGAGTTTTTGCGCAATTCGCCTTTCACATGACCCTGCAGGACTATCATGACATCCTTCTGCTGGATGCGGAAAAAGGAAATGTTATTTTTTCCGTGTCCAAGGAACCGGATTTCGGCACCCGGGTAACCACGGTCGATTCACCGCTCCAGCATGCATGGCAGGCCGCAACCAAAGGCCGGGTCCTGATTTCAGATATGGCGCCCTATGCGCCCTCCGGCAACATTCCAGCCCAGTTTATGGCAGCTCCTGTGAAAAAAAACGGGGATGTCATCGGCGTGATTGCCATTCAGGTGTCCATCGACGCCATCACAAAAGTCCTGTCTGCGGACAGCGGCTTGGGAAAATCCGGAGAACTTTTCCTGGTGGGACAGGATAAGCGAATGCGTTCCAATTCCCTGCTGGATACTGAAAACCGTTCCGTGGCTGCTTCGTTTGCACTGGGCGAAAAGGGCAAGGTAGACACCCCTTCCGTCCAAGCGGCCCTGAAAGGAAAGACCGGAAAAATGATGACCGCGGATTATGGCGGTACGCCGGTGATGTCTGTTTTTACCCCTTTTGAAATCGGGGACACCTCCTGGGCCATCATCGCCCAAGTGCACAAATCCGAAGCCTTGGCCCCGGCGTTTGTCCTACAGAGGACCATGGGCATCATCGCCATATGCTGCATTCTTGTCTTCATTCTTCTGGCGTATTATCTGTCCCGGATCATGACTGAACCCATCGCCCAGGGAAGCAGATTTGCGGAAAAGCTGGCAGAAGGGGATTTCACCCACACACTGCATATCGAACGTAAAGATGAACTCGGTCTGTTGGCGGATTCTCTGAACACCATGGCCACCAAACTCCGGTCAATGTTTAAAGACCTGGCAGAAGGTGCCGTGACCCTGGCGGAATCCTCCACTGAACTGTCGGCCATCTCATCCCAGATGAAATCCAGTGCGCAACAAACTGCCCAGCGCTCCAACACTGTAGCTTCCGCCGCCGAACAGATGAGCACCAACATGACCTCTGTGGCCAATGCTTCGGAAAACGCATCCAGCAACCTGAATACTGTTGCGGCGGCGGCGGAGCAGATGACCGCCACCATCAGTGAAATCGCAGAAAGTGCCGACCGGGCCAGAGATATCACCCATGATGCAGTGGATCAGGCCACACTGGCATCTGACGCCGTGAATCAGCTGGGGACGGCGGCCCGGGACATTGGAAAGGTGACCGAATCCATCACGAATTTCCGAACAGACCAACCTTCTGGCATTGAATGCCACCATTGAGGCGGCCCGGGCCGGGGAAGCCGGCAAAGGATTTGCCGTGGTGGCCAATGAAATCAAGGAACTGGCCAAACAGGCGGCCATGGCCAGTGAAGAAATCAAAACTAAAATTTCGGGCATTCAGAAGTCCACAGACGGTACCGTCACCCGTATCGGTCAGATCACCGGTGTCATCAACCAAGTGGATGAGATTGTATCCACCATTGCTGCCGCCGTGGAAGAGCAGTCCGTCACTACCCGAGAAATTGCGGGCAATGTCAGCCAGGCCGCCCAGAACATGACCGACATCACGGAAAATGTGGCTCAGAGTTCGACCGCAGCAATTGAAACCGCCAGGGATATCGCGTTAGTATCTGATTCTGCGGTCGAAATGACGGACAGCATCACCCAGATCAATCACAGTATCGAATCTTTGAGCGAATTGACAGAAAACATCAAAGCCAGAACCGATCGATGCAAATTTTGACTCAGGCGATAATGGATGGATATGGTGCAGGAAACAATCAAAGTTGTCACTTTTTCCGCCGGGGAATCCTTGTGTGGTATTGATATTCTGGACACCCAGGAAATTATCAAGACCACCGGCATTACGCCGGTCCCGCTGGCACCGCCGTCTATCAGCGGCATCATCAACCTGCGGGGCAGTATTGTCACGGTGATCGACCTGAATCAACGGCTGGGGCTCCCTGAAGCGATCGGGCCCGGCTTTCCTGTCTTCCGCAGGATCATTATTCTCCGGATTCAGGTGGAATTGATCGGACTGCTGGTGGATGCCATTGGTGATGTGATAGAAATCACCGCCGGGGATCTGGCCCCTCCGCCCGGCAATATCCAGGGGATTCACGGCCGTTGTTTCAAATCAGTGATACGGCATGAACAGGGACTGATCGGTATACTTAATGTGGCCACGGTGCTTGCATGACCATCACACAAAAAAATCTTCGGATACTGGTGGTGGACGATTCCATTGTCTTCCGGATGATGATATCAGACGTCATTGCCGATATTCATGGCATGGAAATCGTAGGAACCGCCCGTGACGGTGCATCCGCTCTGGCAAAAACGGCATCACTGAAGCCGGACCTGGTAACGCTTGATATTGAAATGCCGGGCATGAACGGACTGGAAGTGCTGACAACACTCCGGTCCCGGTTCCCCCGGACAGAGGTCATCATGATCAGTTCCGATGCCGGCCGTGGAGACCAGCGCATTATCACAAGCCTTGAGGCCGGGGCGTTTGATTTTATTCTCAAACCCAGCGAAGAAAACATGGTGGAAAACAAGCGCAAACTGGAAAAAGACCTTGCGCCTCTGTTGCGCTCGTTTTCCAGGAGAATGGAAATCCGCGCCATTCTGGACAGCCCCGGGACCAATGTTTTTCAAAACCCACCGACGTCTGCCCGCGTACCGGTACCAGAACGATCCATGCAGGGCAAATCGGTGAGCACTCCTCGTGTGTGCCAAAATCTGTCAGAGATTGTGGCCATCGGGGTATCCACCGGCGGACCGGCCGCATTAGCAAGACTCATTCCGGCGTTGCCTGCGGATCTGGCCGTACCGGTCCTCATTGTTCAGCACATGCCCCCCGGATTCACCCGGGCTTTGGCGGAAAGCCTGGACCGGCAATCCAACGTTTCAGTGATCGAAGCCCGGAACGGGGATCTCCTGGTTGCCGGCCGTGTATACATCGCTCCCGGCGGAAGTCACATGAAAATCGTATCAGCGGGAAACCGATCCCGCCGAATGATCCGCATCACCCAGGACCCGCCGGAAAACGGATGCCGGCCGTCTGCGGATTACCTATTCCGGTCGGTGGCCCTTCACTTCAAAGACCGGGCCACTGGCGTCATCATGACGGGGATGGGTCAGGACGGGGCCAAAGGCCTGGCATCAATGAAGGAGCACCGGGCGGTCATCATTGCCCAGGATGAGGGGTCCAGTATTGTGTTCGGCATGGCAAAAAACCGGTGGCATCCGGAATAGTGGACACGGTGGCCCCCTGGACAACCTGGCCCGGGAAATCATGAAAACCGTTAGACCGCCCCAACGGACATGACCTATGACACACTGCTTCACAAACCCGCTGTCCATGCCGGGACCATTGATTCTCCCATGCTGAAAATACATCCGGCAGAATGTGAGCAGCTGGTTGAGTATATCCGTGACATATCCGGCATGGACATCCCGTCATCCAAAACATATCTGTTTGAAACCCGGCTGGGGAAAATGGTGGGTGACCTCGGACTGTCCTCCTATCAGGCATTGCATGATCTGGCCAGGACCGACAAAACCCATTCCCTGGCCCAGCAGATCATTGATGCCATCACCACCAATGAAACCCTGTTTTTCAGGGATGAAAAAGTGTTTGACCTGATCCGATATAAACTTGTGCCGGATGTGATCGACAACCGGGCCGGATATGCCAGAAAAGGGCTGCCCGTTCCCATCCGCATCTGGAGCGCCGCCTGCGCCACCGGTCAGGAAATTTACAGCGTGGCCATGGTCCTTAAAGACCTGCTCCCAAGCATGGCCCCTTATCGCATCTACCTGCTGGGAACCGACATCTCTGCAAAAGCCCTGGCAAAAGCCAGTGCCGGTTATTTCAGCAGTTTTGAACTGACCCGGGGACTTCCGTGCGAAAAACGGAACCGGTACTTCAGTCCATATGGGGACAAATGGAAAATCAACGATGAGATCCGGGCCATGGTCTCTTTTCAGAAAATGAATTTGTTTCATTCGTTTTCCGGAATGGGCAGATTCGACCTGATCCTGTTACGGAACGTGGCCATTTATTTCAACAGAGAAATGAAAAAAAAACTGTTTAAAAAAATCGTTACCGTTCTGGAACCGGACGGATTTCTGCTGCTGGGTGCCAGTGAATCGCTTTCCGACATCTGTCCCGATCTGGAACCCCGACGTCATCTCAAGACTATTTTTTACCAACCCAGGCCCCGGGTCAACAGCAATGGACCGAAATGAACATGATGAATAAAAACACCCCTTTTCAAGTGCTGGTGGTGGACGACAGTGCCGCCATGAGAATGGCCATCCGGGAAGAGCTGGAAACCGGCGGTTATGACGTCTCCGAATCTGCCAATGGACTCGAAGCCCTGGTTTCCGTGTGCCAGGACCGGGCCCCGGATCTGATCACCCTGGACGTGGAAATGCCCGGAATGAACGGATGGGATTTCTGCCGGAAACTGCGCAGCCCCCATTATGCGGCCCGGATCTCCGGCCCGCACAACCGCCGGATACCCGTTATCTTTGTCACCGGCCAGAATACCATGTCCGAACGAAAAAAAGGATTCGCAGTCGGCGCCGCGGACTTCATCACCAAACCGTTTACCACAGGAGAACTGCTGGAAGCGGTGGACCGAATTCTAAAGCCGGTGGCCCTGTCCGAGGGCATAACGGCACTTGTGGCGGAAGACAATGTGGTGGCCAGACAGATTGTGGCGGACATTCTGATCCAGGAAGGACTTCAGGTGATCGAAGCAAAAAACGGATGGGAAGGATATCAGCTTTTCAGCAGACACGAGGATGCTATCGATGTGGTGATCACTGACCTGTTCATGCCGGAAATGAACGGGGATGAGCTTTCAAGAAAAATCCGCAGGGAATTGAACCGATCGGATCTGCCCATCATCTGCCTCACGGCCATGCCGGATCAGTCGGAACTGTTGAAAGTCTTCAAAGCCGGAGTCTCCGACTATCTGGTCAAGCCGTTTGCCAAAGAAGAGCTGCTGGCCCGCATCACGGTTCACCTGGAACGGTACCGTCTGAGCCGTCAGCTCAAGGAAAAAATCAACGATCTGAAAATTTCCAATGAAAAAATAAAGAAACTGTCCATCACCGATCCGCTGACCGGATGCTACAACCGAAACCACCTGTCTCGGCAGCTGGCAAAAGAGGTCACACGAGCGAAGCGCTACCGGACGTCCATCTCCGTGATCCTCACGGACATCGACTTTTTCAAAAAAGTCAACGACACCTTCGGGCACAGTGCCGGAGACAGGGTGCTTGTGGAATTTGTCTCCCTTATTCACCAGATCATCCGTAAAGATCTGGACTGGGTGGCCCGGTATGGCGGTGAGGAATTTGTCATCGTTCTTCCGGAAACCGCCTATGATCATGCATACCACTGTACCGAACGGTTACGCAAAAAAATATCCGGCACGCCTGTCATCCATGACGGAATCCCCATTGCCATCACCGCCAGTTTCGGCGTGACCACCCTGGATCCGGCCCTGATTGCAGATGATTTTTCCACGGATCGACTGATTGACAAGGCAGATCATTTCCTTTACCAGGCCAAGGAAAACGGTAGAAACCGCGTGGAAGGGAGTTTGTTCAAGCCGGATTGATCCCAGTTAAATGAACCGGTCCATGCCGCCAGGCTCGCGGTCAATCCCAGATCAATCCCCCATCATCGTCGGGATCATAGGGGTTGAAAACCGTTAATACCCCGGAATCCGCATCGACCCGAACCGGGGTATAATGATAAAAAGAGAACCATACACCGATCCGGGTGCCCTTCGGGTCCAGGATCTCCGAGGCCCGTATGGTTCGTGCACCGGGATGAAGATCACTGAGATTTTCGATCTTTTCATAGACCTCGGCCATGGTGTCGATCCGGAACCAGACCCGGTCATTGAACCGGTAGGTGTCATCAATCCCTATCACCGCATACGGCAGCCCGGACCGGCCGCAGTAATAATACTGTAAATCGGCCGGCAGGGTCTGGTGCCGGTATCGATCCAGAGAGGCGGGGCTGGTCACCAGTTTTCCATAGGACCCGGCACAGGCTCCGACCAGGGCCATACCGGCCAGCAGCAGCATGGCATGTTTGATCATATCCTCAGTCTCCTTCAAACTCGACCATGGCAAAGACCGGGCACCCGTTCACCTGGTCACGCCCCTTGAGATCCGGGAGTTCCACTACAAAAGCGCACTCCACTATATCGGCCCCCAGTTTCTTCACCAGTTTCACCGCAGCCCCGACCGTGCCGCCTGTGGCAATGAGATCATCCACTATCACCACTTTTTCCCCGGGAGATATGGCATCCTCATGCATTTCCAGGGTATCAGTGCCATACTCCAGGGCATAGGTTTCTTGAATGGTCCGACATGGGAGTTTGCCTTTTTTTCTGACCGGCACGAATCCGATACCCAGTTTATAGGCCACCACTCCCCCGAAGACAAATCCTCTGGCATCTATCCCCACAATTTTGTCGATCCCTTTGTCCCTGTAGCGGTCGTAGAGCAGATCACACGCATAGGCAAATGCTTCCGGATGCTGCATCATTGTGGTAAGATCTCTGAAAGTCACTCCTTCAATGGGCCAGCCCGGGATACTTCGAATGGTTTCCTTTAAATTCATTTTTTCAGTCTTTTCCTTTCTGATTCTAAGGATTATCACGGATTCGACGGTTACGGACGTACCGGATACTTACCACGTTGACACATCAGATACAATAGTTTGTAAACCCCTTACAGGACCGGTTTTCCCAACTTATGGCCCGGACTGTCCATAGCTGCCGGAAAAATGCCCGGGTCCTGTATTTCCACCATCCGGGTTTCAGGGTCGACCTTCACGGGTGTGGAGAAAAAATAGGAGAACCAGGCACCGATTCTATTGCCTGGTGATCCAGGATATCCGCCGTCCTGAGGATGGTGGCATCCGAATTCAGGTAACTCAGTTTTTCGATCTTCTCATAGACCTGGTCCATGGATTCGATCTTGAACCACAAGCGGCCCATTTTCTTTCCTCTGCCCATTGCTTCATCACTTCCTTCCTTTCGCGTTTCAACCATCAATTACCGAACTATATTTTACCTCCGGCTGTCAGTACAACCGAATCCTGTATCTGAACATCGAGCCGCGATGCCGCATGCCCGTTTTTATGGCAATTTCCACGAATCCGGCGGAATCGGGAATGATAAACGCCTCTTTTTCCGGGGCTGCGGCATAGGTCTCATAATACCGGGTAATCTTCGTCTGATTGATCCGCATGCAAAACCCCTGTTCCGCAAACGCCGAAAACCGTTCCCGGGACAGGGCCAGACCGATGTTGCCAAAGGTATCGATACGACGGATCGCCAGGATCAGTCCGCTGCTGCAAGGTTCTGGTTCGGGAAATGAAAACCGCTCCAGATGGGACACCGGATCACCGAACCGATTCGGATCTATGCCTGTGGACAGGTGGGCTGCCACCGGGGCAAAAATGTCCCGGCCATGAAATGTGCCACTCACCTTTGACAAAAAATACCGGGACCGGGTCAGGTGAATCACCTGCCGGATGGTATTTCTGGAGGCCGCCGGCCACAGCACCCCGTTGTCCGGCCCCACCAAAAATAATCCCTGGTTTCCACGAGCACGGGCCGACGGGATGTTCCGACACCCGGATCCACCACAGTACAAAAAATCGTGCCTTTTGGAAAATAGTCCAGGGAAATGTCCAGCACATGCGCTCCGTGACCGATATCCTGAGGCCCCACGCCGTGACACAGGTCCACGATCCGGGCTTTCGGATGGATGGTCAGAATCACGCCCTTGAGAATTCCCACATACGCATCGGTATAACCAAAATCCGTTAACAGGGCAATAGGCCGAAAATCTGGAGGATACGGCATTGGTTTTCCCCCGGGTTTTTATTTTTTCACTGACCCCGGTTGATCCGGGTTCACTTCTGCCACCGGTATGGTATAGTAATCCGGGTTTTATGTAAAGAGACTTACCATTAAGGCACTGAACAAACAATGGGAATTGAAATTGAAAAAAAATTTCTGGTCGGCACCCTGCCCAAGAACCTGGGGCCGGGTGTTGACATCTGCCAGGGATATCTGGTCAACACTCCGGAAAAGGTGGTGCGGGTGCGCATCAAAGGAGACAAAGGATTTCTGACCATCAAAGGCCGGCCGGCCGGACTGATACGGCCGGAATTCGAATATGCCATTCCAGAAACCGACGCCCGGGAGATGTTGAACCGTTTCTGTGACGGCAGGATCGTTCAAAAAATCCGTCATACCTGCCTGCATGAGGACATGACCTGGGTGATCGACCGATTTTGCGGAGCCAGCCTGGGGCTGATGGTGGCTGAAATCGAATTATCCTTTCCTGACCAGCCGTTTTCTGCCCCTCCCTGGGCCGGACCGGAGATCACCGACGATCCCAGATATCTCAACGCCAACCTGGCAAACCATCCCTACCGTTTCTGGTAATCCCTAACCGATCATGTGCTGGCATTAGGCCGCATGGAAATCACTGAGATCGAAGCCATCCAGAAACAGGTGTTGTCGTTAAACCTGAACCTCAATGTCCTGACCCGCCGGCTGCTCCAAAAAAAACTCTCAGCTGCAGCAGTTCAATGCGGAAAAACCCAGTTTCCGGGCATGGCGGCCCTTATCAGCCGGAACATGCACGAGAAAATGATCGATCAGAAAGGGGCTGGATCTTGTTGTGGCATACGACGTCGTCAAAAAAAGCAACGGCGATACCACGGTTTACAATGAACCGGGCCAAGGAAGCACGTTTCATGTGTACCTGCCGATGATGGAAAAAACAGCCCCCTATGGTGACGGCCACACCCTGCTGTTGAAACCGGATATGCTCTGAGCCGCATAGAAAAAAAGGCAACCGCGGCCAGAAAAAGAGTGTCCTGTTTCAACATATGCATGTTCATTCGGTTCGCCCTTGCATATCATTTGGAAAATCTTGTTTTTGGAGATCTGTTCACCAGATAAATACCGGTACAAACCAGGGCCAGGCCGAACCAGACCTTCATACCCACCGGTTCCGACAAAATCACGGCTCCGAAGACCACACCGAACAGGGGAGCCAAAAATGTAAACGCCGTCAACCCGCTCACGGCAAAATTGTGGATCATCCAGAACCAGAGAGTGTAACTGAAAAAAGCCACCACCACAATCTGATATGCCATGGCCCACAAAACAGGAGCTGATAGCACAATGGCATAATCATGCTCAAACAAAAGGGATCCTGCCAGCAGCACCGGGATGGCAAATATCAGTTGCGAAAACAGGGTCTGGTAATGATTAAGGGCCACCGACTGGCTGATCCGTTTGATATACAAGGTGGTGGCGGCCCAGAAAACCGCAGCGGTCAGAGACATCATGTCGCCGATCCAGTTGTTTTCCGGCAGCATGGGAGACCGAATATTGAACACCAGCCACAACCCGGCAAACGCCAGGACCAGCCCGGCTGCTTTGCCGGAGTGGAGCCGGTCCTGGGCCACAGCAAAATGGGCACCCATAGCCACCCAAAACGGATGCGAATACAAAAAATCGTGGCCCTGGAAGCGGTGGTAAACGACACGCTCCAGTACAGAAACAGGAAATCAAGTCCGAACAGCAGACCGATCATCACAGCATGGCGCCAGGTGCCTTTGGGAAAAAGCACCGGTCGCCCTTTGAATCTCGCCCAGACCAGCACCAGAAAACCGGCGGCCACAGACCGGAATGTTGCCGCCAGCAGTGGTGGAATGCCCTGGTTGCTGAATTTGATGCTCACCGCATTTCCGCCCCAGATGGCACAAACCAGCAGAAGCAGAAGACCTGCGGTCAAAGATATCTGTTTATTATTGCACGGTTGCATAATTCATCTCCATTTAATCCGATAACGGATTTACAGGCGGTCCACCCGTTGAGACAGGGTCTGCCCGACCCGGTTCTGATCTTTTTCCGGCATCTACACCCGGCGGTCTGTTTGTTTTGGTGAAATTGAAGGCTCTGTCAACATTGTGAACTCCTGATGAGTATATCTGTTTTGCAATGCTATGAAAATATCCACTACATTGCAACCGGATTCCAGATCAACCAATCAAAAAAAAGAATTTCAAAAAATTCATGACACGGGCAAAGGCAGCACTGGAGTCCCAGCAAAAAGCCCGTGATCTGACAGAACGGCAGTATGATGTGGGAATCGCCATGGAACTGGGTCTACGCCTGACCTGAAATCATCCGGCAAAAAAACCGGATCCAGGGCCGGGGCTTCTGCACGGCCGGGCAGCCGGTTCAACCGGACCCCGGCACCGTCTGTGACCGGCTGGTGATTCAGTGTGAGTTTAACGAATCTGTTTTTCGACATGATACCCCCTAGGGTTTTCATTGCCTTTTACGGTGCCGTCTAATATAACCATTCTTGACAATTGTAACATATAAAACAAAGATGTTATGTATCTGGCCAAAACAAGAAAGCACCGGCAGACCGCCTACTTTCTGAGGGAATCCACCCCGGAAGGAAACGGGTCAGGATTTCAGGAAATCTGTTCGCTGGGACCGGAACCCGGAGCATGGGTCGATTATCCCGGGGGCAATGCCTGGCATGTCTGCCCGGAACTGATCAATCGGATTGCCAAAAAAGCCCGGAAGTTTGATCCGGATCTGCTGGAAGATCTTTTCTGGCCGTTTGTCCGATCCGATATCCGTCAGGCCACAACCCATTTCAGGGAACGCGGAAAGACGTTCACCTACCGGCGCATGACCAGGGAAGAAAAACAAACCGTGGCCCGGTCCACTCATGCTTTTGACAAGCGCCGGGCTCATTTTCTCAAATTCGGGAACATGGACCAGGGACCGATGGTGAACATGCCGTCGGCCCTGTTCCGTAAACTCCAGAACAAGTGCCGGGATGAGATCGAGCAGGGATTCATGCAGCAGGAAAGCCGTCTCAGTCACCGGGAACTCAAGTCCTATGTCTACACCATTTTTGACCTGCAGCGGTTTTTCAAAGGGTTCCTGGCAAAAAAAATGCCCCATGCCCTTGATCAGAAAAAGGTGGACGCTTTTTTTATCCAGGAACTGTGCGACCTGAACAAGCGCCTCTTCCGGCAGTCCGGGCATCTGCACGACTACCTGATCCGGTATGTGGTCATGTTTTTTGATCATCCCTATGGGGATACGGTTCTGCTGGAAGAGCTGGAGCAGGATTTCCGCTTCCGCAGCCGTTTTTTTCATCAGCCTCCGAAACCGGCCGTAACCCGCTCCAGGGCCAGGGAAATTTTCAATCTCACGGCTGATGAACTCCAAACCATGGATGAACGGTCTCTGACCCGGAAATTCCGGAAACTGGCCCGGAAACACCATCCGGACAAAGGCGGCAGCCATGACCGATTTGTGGAACTCAGCGAGGCCTACCAGGCGTTGCTGGCAAAAATCACCCCCCGGCCTAACTCCGGCCATTCATGAAAAGGAATACCCAAATGTTTTACAAAGCCCAGGACAACGGATTCAAACAGGCCATGCCGGGAATACAGATCAAGACCCTGGTGTACGGCGATCTCACCCTTTTATCCGAGTTCAGACTGGCTGGCGGGCACACCCTGCCCGTCCACACCCATCCCCATGAACAGACCGGATACCTGGTAAGCGGTCTCCTGAAAATGACCATCGGAGACCACACATATGATGTGGGCCCTGGCGATACCTGGTGTGTGCCCGGAAACATTCCCCACGGCGCCGAGGTGCTGGAGGATACTGTGGCCATCGAGGTTTTCTCGCCGGTGCGGGAAGACTATCTGCCGGATAGGGACGAATGAGAACAGCTTCACCCCGCAGGTATGAACGGGAAAAATGCCCTGTAATGCCAAAGGAGATCTCATTGGCACCGGAGCTGGCCGCCCCGTTTCAAACCATTTACAAAGGCCTGACGAACGGGTCGGATTATCCCGACCCGCCCGCCTGGGGGATCAGCTGGACACGCTGATCCGGCACATGCTGTACAGCCCCACCGATCTGGCCGACATTCTCAGGGCCGTGTCGGTCATTCATGACGCGCTGACCACCCGGATCATCTCCCATCATGTCTCGGTGTTCAAAACCCGGAATCACCGGCCTGTGCCGGGGGCTTTCTGCTGGATCGCCATGGGCAGTGATGCCCGACAGGAACAGGTGGTGCGAACCGATCAGGACAATGCCTTGATTTATGCAGACCCGCCCCGGTCTGAACAAAAAATATGGGATGACTATTTTGCCGACCTGGCCGGCCACGTGGTCACGGACCTGGACCGGTTCGGGTTTACCCTGTGCAAAGGCAATGTCATGGCCACCAACCCAAAATGGCGGCGGTCTTTGACCCAGTGGTGCCGGGCCCTGGACCGCTGGATCGGGTCCACCGAACCGGATGACATACGGACCCTGACCATTCTGCTGGATTTCCGGCCGGTCTTCGGGGATTTCCCTATGGCACAGGCCCTGTGGGACCGGGTGTTTGACCTGTTCCGAAAAAACCCGGCGGTCAGCCACTTTATGACCCGGGACGATGCACTGTTCAGCTCCCCCAAACCCTTTTCGGCCGGATCCGGACCCACCGCACGACCGCTTGCCGGGCCTGCTTCAACATCAAGACCGCAGGCCTCGCACACCTGATCAATGCCATGCGCATCCTGGCTTTGAACCGCGGCATTTGCTCCCCATCCACCCTGGCGCGCATGGCCGGTCTCAAAGACCAGGGGATGCTGGATACCGGGCACCATGAACAGGCTATGGAGGCGTTCTATCACCTGAACCGGCTCAAAATCGCCAGCCACCTGAACCGGGACCGGCACCCGGACCTGCCGGTGAACTGTGTGGATCTGTCCACCCTGTCCCGCGCGGAAAAGAAACAGTTGAAAACCGTTCTGGGCACGGTAATCCAGTGCCAGAAACGCATTCAGCAGACATACAGCATGAAATGGATGAATTTTTCAACTAACCGGATGGCTGTAAAATCATTTTCAAGGAGGCCCATGACACCGGACTTTCATCAATTTTTCACCCTGTTTGCCCAGATCAGCAAAAAAATTCATGCCAACAGCGACACCCGGGACATCCTGACTTGTATCGTGAAAAACATCACCCGGGTGCTGTCGGCCAAAGGCAGCATCTACTGGATTCTGGACAAGGAAAAACAGTGCATTGAAACAAAAATTTTTCACGGATTTGACTACCGGAGCCTGATGCATACGGATTATGACACGCTCATGGCCCTGTTTGAAAACCAGAAACAGGATTGTGTGGTCATTCCCAACGCCCGGGAAGACGACCGGATTCCGGATCTGGAGCGTTTGGGAAAGCGAAAGATCAATTCGGTGACCGGGCTGTTTTTTGACATTTCCGGACCCTATACCGGCCTTCTGGCGGTGTATTTCACTGGAAACCGGACCCTGGAGCGCCATGAACTGGAATTGGTCAGAGCCCTGGGAGAACAGGGGGCGGTTGCCCTGGAAAAAGCCATGGGCCACGACCGTGAAATACTGGACATCTACCGGAAAATTGTGGAAGGGTTTGCCCTGGCCATTGAAGCCCGGGACCGGATCACCCACGGCCATTCCCGACGGGTGGCGACCTTGTCCCGGCTCACGGCCCGGCAGATGGGGCTGGATGAGGCTATGGTCAAAACCATCTTCCATGCCGGCATCCTTCATGATATCGGAAAAATCGGAATCCGGGATACGGTGCTGGACCGCCTGGGCCAGTTGACCCCGAAAGAGATGGATCAGATCCGGCAGCATCCGGTCCTGGGCGCCGATATTCTGGTGCCCCTGACCTTTTTCAGTGAGATCGCCCCCATGATCCGGCACCACCATGAACGGTTCGACGGCACCGGGTATCCGGACGGCATCAAGGGAGAGAGAATCCCTTTAGGCGCCCGGATCCTGGCGGTGTGCGACGTATTTGAAACCATGACCACCGGCCGGCCTGGCATGCGGGCCAAAGATCTGCCATCCGCCATTGCCGAACTCAAACACGGAGTCGGCACCCTGTTTGACCCGGATGTGGTCCAGGCGTTTTTCGACATGATTCAAAAACACCCGAAGGCCATGGAAATCCGTGAATCCGTTGATGATGTGCTGGACATGCTCCGGCAGAACATTGCGGATCTGGCGTTGCAAAACCGGCTGGAAAAAACAGGCGCCCGCCTGTTTCCCCCCGGGTTCTGAATCACTGAACACCCCTTTTTGGCACCCGGTTCAACCCTATAACCTTTAACCCGACGGAAACACCATGAACCTGCCCCACCATTTCAACAACCTTCCCATCCGCTACAAAATTCTGTGCATTTATTCCGCCACATTCATTGTGATCATGGGACTGTCCAGCCTTACCATTTTTTCCATTGTCCAGCGGCATATGGAAAAAAACATGGACAACATGCTACATAACGCCACATCCGCCACGGTCAACAGTGTGAAAACCGCGGCCTCGGTCTCTATCCGGAACTATCTTCGGGCCACGGCAGAAAACAATCTGGATATGGTCCGGCATTTTCAGCGGCTTGTCGAAAAAGGCATCCTCACCGTCGAACAGGCTCAGCATCAGGCAGCCGGCCTGATGCTGTCACGGAAAATCGGCACCCAGGGATATATCTGCGTTCTGGACGGATCAGGCCGGGTGGTGAAACACCCCAAAAACAGTTGGAAGGGCTGGATATTTCCGACCACGCCTTTGTCCGGGAAATGGTAGCCAGAAAAAAAGGATACATTGAATATGAGTGGCAGAATCCGGACGAACCCGGTCCCCGGCCCAAAGCATTGTATCTGGAATATTTCGCTCCCTGGAACTGGATGATCGCGGTATCGGCCTACCGGGAAGAGTTCACAGCGCTCATGGAGATTAAGGATTTTGAGAAAAGCATCCTGGAGCAGCGGCTCGGCCGGACCGGATATACCAGTGTCTTGAACGCGGACGGCACCTTTGTGGTCCATCCGGAATTCAAAGGGGCCCATATCCGTTCCGTTCCGGAATACGCGTATTCCGGTTTCGAAACCGTCCTGAAACAAACGGCCGCATTCCCGATTCCTGAACGGCAGATCCGCCTGGGCGCGCTTCGTGAAAAAAAACTGATCTTGTTCAATCCTATCCCCGAATACCAGTGGATAGTGGCATCGGTCGTACACCTCAATGATTTCTTCTCCCCCCTGGATACCATCAAGGGATTCATCATCCTGGTGGGGATCGCGTCTCTTCTGCTTTTCATTCCCATCACTTTTTTTCTAAGCGCCACCATCACCGGACCGTTGCGCAATCTCATGGACCGGCTCAATGAAGATATTGACACGGGAAAAGAATTTTCAACAAGGATGGTGATCCCGCACTCCCTGGACGAAGTGGGACAGATCTCTTTTTACTACAACTCTTTTATGGAAAAACTGGAGACTTACAGCAGAGATCTCAAGGCCCAGATCGCCGAAAGAAAACAGGCCCAGGAAGCCCTGCAGGAAAGTGAGGAGCGGTATCGGTCCGTGATGGAGGCGGCCCCGGATCCCATCATCGTCTATGACATGACCGGACATGTCATCTATTTCAATCCGGCGTTCACCCGGGTATTCGGCTATACCCTGGAAGAAAGCGCTGGAAAAAAAATGGATCACTTCGTGCCTGAAGAGCAATGGAAACAGGCCATGGAAGGAATTCAGGCCATCCTGAAAGGACATGTGCTCCCCCGCACCGAAACCACCCGGAAAGCCAGAGACGGCCGTCTCATCGATGTTACCCTCCGGGGATCGGTATATCGGGATAAACATGGCGACCCCCTGGGCACGGTCATCACCCACCGGGATATCTCCCAGGTAAAGCAGCTGGAAAAAACGATCATGGAGATCGGGGAAAAGGAGCGCCAAAAAATCGGCAATGACCTTCATGATGATCTGTGTCCGCATCTTATCGGTGTGGAAGGGTTGAGCAAGGTGCTGAAATCCCGGGTGGAAAAAACTGCGCCGGATGCGGCCCAATCTGTGGAGAACATCATCCGGCTGATCCAGGAAGCCATTCGGAAGACCCGTCTGCTGGCCCGGGGATTGTGTCCGGTCTATTTCAAGCACGGGCTTTTGTCCTCATTGCAGGAACTGGTTGCCAACACCAAAACCGTTCACCAGGTGAACTGTGCCCTGCTCTATCATGAAAAAATCCCCCCCGGCAACGACATGGTGAACAGCAACCTCTATCATATCACCCAGGAATCTGTCCAGAACGCCATCCGTCATGGTGGCGCCGACCACATTATCATAGAGTTGGTGTATCGGAAAACCTGGTTTTCCCTGTGCATCAAAGACAACGGCACCGGATTCGATCCTTTTGAGGACTCCAGGGGTATGGGCCTCGCATTATGAACTACCGTGCCAAGCTCATGGGCGGATCCCTGGATATCGAATCCGGAGGCACCGGCACGTGCGTGACTTTGAAACTACCGGTCAGCGCCCTTCAGCACCGGTGAATGGAAACTGGGAAAGGCTATGGGAGATTGCACAAACAAAAAAACATGATATGTGCCTGACAGGCATGAACACAAAAACAAAAAAGAAAATACTTTTGGTGGAAGACCATCCCATCTTCCGGCTCGGCCTGGCCGAACTCATCAACCAGGAATCGGACCTTACCGCCTCGGGTGAATCAAAAGATGTGGATTCCGCCATCAAAGAGATAGAATCGGTCAACCCGGACCTGATCATTGCGGACATTTCGCTGAAGAACTCCGACGGCATCGATCTGGTACGTCATGTCAAAAAACATCACCCGCGCATTCCGGTGCTCGTTCTTTCCATGCATGACGAATATCTGTATGCCCAGCGGGCACTGCATGCCGGGGCAAAGGGATACATCATGAAGCAGGAGGCAATGGAATCGGTGGTGGCCGCCATTCATCATGTCCTCTCCGGCAGGGTGTACCTGAATGATACCGTGAAAGATCACATTCTGTCCAATATCACCGGATCGGCGGACCTTCGGAAAAAAAATCCTGCCGAACGGCTTACAGACCGGGAAATGCAGGTATTCAAACTGATCGGCAAAGGCTACTCTTCCAGGGAAATTGCCATCCGTTTGTTTCTGAGCATCAAAACCATCGGTACGTACCGGGAAAGAATCAAGACCAAACTCAATCTTAAGCACGCCAATGAACTGGTGAGGTGCGCCGTGCATTTTGAGAAGACCGGCCAGATCACCACGGTCCCGGAATAATCCTGCCTTCAAAAAGAAATTGCTTCGTTCAAAATCGATGTTGTTTCCTGACCCTACCCGGCGATAGGTTTTTTCCCTACATATGCGGCTGAGCGCACCTACAGCAAAAATCGGTTTTCCACCGATTGCGGGATGGATTTTCCTTTAATATATGACAGACAGCAGAACATCTCATTTAACAACCTCTATTTCAAAGAAAAGGAGTGTTTATGTCCGTACAACCCAACATGACCGACTATGACAAAGAGTACAGGAAATTCAAATGGCAGGTTCCGGAATATTACAATTTTGCCGGAGATGTGTTTGACAAATGGGCCAAAGACAAGGAAAAGCTGGCCATGCTCTGGGTGGATGACCACGGCACGGAGATCAAAAAAACATTTCATGAGTTGAGCAGCGCCTCCAAACAGCTGGCCAACGTGTTCAAATCCCAGGGGATCGGCCAGGGGGATGTGGTCATTGTGGTGCTTCCCCGAAATATTGAATGGTGGATCACTTTCACCGCCTGCATTCGGTGCGGGGCCATGATCGCACCGGGCACCACCCAGCTGACGGCCAAGGATCTGGAATACCGGGCCAACAAATCAGAAGCCGCATGCATCATCACCACACCGGCCATTGCCGGCTCATTTGACCAGGTGGCGGACAAATGCCCCACGGTCAAGGCCAAAATCGTGATCACCGAGCCCAAAGAAGGCTGGACCTTCTGGGACGAAGCCATGGAACAGGCTTCCGATGAATTTGAAACCGCAAAACCCGGGCAGACGACAATTGTCTGGTCTATTTCACCTCCGGTACCACCGGATTTCCCAAAATGGCCCTGCACGCGCATTCCTATGGATTCGGCCACATGGTCACCGGCAAATACTGGCTGGATCTCAAACCGGAAGACATGCACTGGAACGTGTCGGATACCGGATGGGCCAAGGCAGCCTGGTCCAGCTATTTCGGTCCCTGGAACCAGGGGGCAGCCCAGTTTATCCATCATACCGATCGTTTCGACCCCAAGACCACCCTGGACATTTTGTCCAGATACCCCATCACCACCATGTGTGGGGCCCCCACCATCTACCGAATGCTGGTGCTCCAGGATCTTTCCAAATACAAATTCTCCACCCTGCGCCACTGCGTCGGTGCCGGCGAACCGCTGAACCCGGAAATCATCGAGGTATGGAAAAAGGCCACGGGCTGTACCATCCGGGATGGATACGGCCAGACCGAAACCGTGATCCTGGCCGGCAATTTCCCTTGCATCCAGCCCCGGTTCGGGTCCATGGGCAAACCCACCCCGGGAATCGACCTGCATGTTATTGATGACCATGGCAATATTCTGGGCCCCAATGAGGAAGGGGATATCGCGGTCCGCATCGAACCGGAAAGACCCATCGGACTGTTCAAGGAATACTGGAAAGAACCGGACCGGACAGCCGCTTCCTTTATTCCGGGCTGGTACCTGACCGGTGACCGTGCCTATGTGGATGAGGACGGGTATTTCTGGTTTGTGGGGCGCTCCGATGACGTCATTCTCACTTCAGGATACCGCATCGGTCCTTTTGAGGTGGAAAGTGCATTGATCGAACACCCGGCCGTGGCGGAATCCGCCGTGGTCTCCAGTCCGGATGACACCAGAGGCGAGGTGGTGAAAGCCTTTGTCATCCTGGCCCCGAATTACAAACCCAGTGATGCGCTGGTCAAAGAGATCCAGGACCATGTGAAAAAGACCACCGCCCCTTACAAATATCCGAGAAAAATTGAATTTGTGGAGGAGCTGCCCAAGACCATCAGCGGCAAAATCCGGCGCATCGAACTCAGAGATGCGGAATGGGGAAGGTAGGCTGATCCTGTCACTTCACTACATAAGGAGGCGTCATCCATGAAAGAAAAACTGTACAAGAAAGAAATCCGCATCACACTGATATTTTCGGTACTTCTGCTTTTGGCAGGTCATTCCGCATCCATTTTCGTACTGTTTCCCGGGCTCCAGCAGGGAACCCTGTGGGGATTCCCCACCCAGTACATTGTTCCCATCCTGCTGGGATGGTTCGGCATTGCCGCTGTCTGCCTGGTGATGACCCTGGTGTGCAACAAATTTGACGATGAAATGGAAGATTATGTCAGAACCCTGACTTCTGAATCCGACCCTTCAACAAAAAAACACGAAAAATAAGGAGATGACACGATGCCTGCGGAATATGCATTAAGTAATGTCTGGATCGGACTGGGAGTGGTCATTATCCTATTTGCCATTTTTTACGCTGTCGGCTATTTTTCCGGCCGGAAACCGCGTCGGACGAAGATTTTTATGCGGCCGGGTTTTCCATCGGTCCGGTGACCAACGGCCTTGGAATGGCCGCCACCTGGGCTAGCCTGGCCACTTTCTTAGGGGTCATCGCCCTGATTCTCAAGCTCCAGGTGCCGTTTGTATACCTGTGGATCCAGTGGGCCATCTCCATCCCGCTGCTGACGCTTTTGTACGGCACCAGCCTGCGGCGGATGAAGGCGTTTACCCCTGCCACCTTCATCCGGCAGCGGTATGGAAAACCTTCCACCATCGTCATTGTCTGCTGGATGATCCTGATCATGATTATGTATGCCCTAGGACAGATGATCGGCCTGGGCCGGGCATTTGAACTGCTGTTCGGGGTGCCCTACAATGTGGCCATCATTGTGGCGGGCCTGGCCACGGTGGGATTCATCACCATCGGCGGCATGTACGGGGCCACCTACAATGCGGCATTCCAGATGATTGTAATGACCCTGGCCATGATCGTACCCATGGGGGCCATCATGAAGGCCATGGGATCTTCAGGATGGTGGTTTCCGCCCCTGGCATACGGGGACATGGTACCGGACATGATCAAAAATATCCCCACCTTTTTTGATATGAAATACGATTTCAGATGGTATTTCGCCCTGATCCCGGCCTTCACCCTGGGACCGGTGGCCCTGCCCCATCTGGCCATGAAGGTGTTTACCTCCTCTTCCGTGAAAAGCGCCCGGTGGGCCGTGGTATGGTTTGCCATCTTTCTGGGTCTCCTGTTTTCCGGAACCTATGTGGTGGGATTTGCCGGCAATTTCTTTACCGCCACCACCGGACGAATCATCGAGAAACCGGACCAGACCCTTCTGATCCTCAATGTGTTTTATAACCCGACCCTGGTGGCCGCCTTTGTCATGGGCGGGGCCGTGGCCGCCGGATTGTCCACCATCGGCGGCAATCTCATGGCCATCGCCGGCCTGGTGGGATCGGATCTGCTGGGAATCATCGCGCCCAACATGGAATCCGCCAAACGGATGAAATGGGGATATGCCGCTCTGGGACTGGGCGGGCTGGCCGCCATTCTCATGGCATTCAGTCCACCGAAATTCCTGGTAACCAGCATCCTGTGGGCCTTTGGCCTGCTGGCCACCACCGCCACGCCTGCCATCCTTCTGGGGGTCTGGTGGAAAGAAGCCAACAAGCTGGCCCTGATCATCTCCTCCCTGGTCTGCGGGATCATCTTCATTGTTATCTCCCCGCACGTGCTGCCCTCCATCTGTGTCGGGTCCGGCCTGGTGGCGGCTCTGGGCATGTCCGGCGGTATGGTGACCATCCCGTTGAGCTTTGCCATGTTCATCATCCTGTCCATTGCCTTCAACCGGATGCCCGCGCTGAAGGCTTACGCCCCTTCGTTGGCGGACAAACAGGTGATCGACCGGATTCACGGCTGGGGCCCGGATTATGACGAGTCCCGTTACAACGGGATCACATGGCCTCTGATCATTTCGGGTGTCTGTGTCCTAGTCTTTATCTGGGGCATGCAGCCCTGGTAACCCCGACTATTCCTGTGCTGCCTCCGGGCACGCTGTGTCCGGGCCGGGCAGCACAGGCGCTTCAAAAGGATGTTCCATGCACTATTCTGCCACCATGATGCGGCTTCTCAGTCTGGACCCTTCCGGGATCAGACAAGTTTCCCTGAATCATCTGCCCTGGATCTGCCTGTGTCATGTGTCGGTGCTGGGGCTGATCTACGGGGGCACTGCCGCTTGGCTCAGCCGGGAAATGCTTCCGGGTCAGGGCCTGCTCAAACTTACCCTGGCAGGCATTCCGGCGGCGTTTCTCATGCATGCCGGTGCCACGCTGTTCATCTGGGTGTTCCTCAAAGCCATGGGCGGGAAAGCCACTTTTCTGACCACCTATTTTTCATCGGTGTCGCCGCCATATCCCTGTGGCCGCTATCCCCGTTCCTGGCTATATTTCAGATCCAGGCCGCCGGCCCTGTCATTCTGACGGCCTTGATCCTGACCGGTGTTTACGGGTTGGGTGTGACGGCGAAAACCATCCAGCATGCGTTTGGCCTGTCCGCGATCAGAACGGCTGCCGTCCTGTCCGCCGCAGTGATCTACATCGGGTGTTTCTTATATCTTTGGGTATAATGCTTGATCTGATTTCACTGTACCTGCTTCAAAATTCAAATAGACTTTTTTCAACAAGTGCTTTTGTATTTTTTTTTAACCAATCGCATATAAGGTTCGGTCAGATTCATGGCCGGTTCTATTATTTCAGAAAAACAGCCGTACTGAAAACGCAAGTGTTTTAAGCGGCCAGAATCCATTGGACTTTGGGGGTGCCGGTTGATAATATATGCAGGTTTGATGATTTTTTTTTGAAAAACGATAGTAACCCGAATCGTTGGGAGACCATTATCACCCGAAACAACAAACAGATTCTCACAGCAGTGGCCGCCGCGGAAAACGGGGAGATTTTCGATCTGGACGGATATGGGGCTGTCGGATTTTCCGGGGACCTGCCAATACTGCTGACCCGGTCCGAAACCATTGCCATGCCCCACGGCAGCGAACTGATGATGCTGCCGGGCCGGGCCCTGATTGCATACAATCTGAAACAAGACCGGTTAGAAACCTTGACCCGGAATCCGTTTATGCCGGATGAAAAATATTTCCCGTGGCCGTGTTCAATTCCCCGGGGTATGTGAACCGGCATTTCTGCGCGTATGATGCCCTCACTGACGTCAATCCCCTGCCCCTTTTCTCATACGGTGCTGTTGGATTCGGCCGCAACCGGTTCCGATCCGCCGCCCTTCAGGTGGATGCCGAACCCCGGCAGGACCTTCGGCAGATGCCCCGAAAAAAAGTGGTCAAAGGGGTGATGCAGATGCAGAAAAAATATCCGGACAACCGGTTGATGCGGCATCTGGAAACCTGTGCACTGCAGTATGGATGCCCGGCAGGGAAAAACTTTTTTCTCAAACGGTATGAGGCTCCGCTGCCGACTTCCCGGGTATGCAACGCCAACTGCCTGGGATGCATTTCTTTGCAGGCCGGCACAGGCCTGCATGCGTGCCAGGACCGGATCGTTTTCACCCCCACGGCCGAAGAGATCGCCCAGGTCGGCCTGGAACATATCCGGCAGGTGCCAAAGGCTGTGGTGAGCTTTGGCCAGGGATGTGAAGGAGAGCCGTTGACCGCACACAACGTCATTGTGCCGGCGGTTCAAATGATCCGTGAACACACTGATCAGGGTACCATCAACCTGAACACCAATGCCAGCCTGCCCGGACAGGTGAACACCCTGTGCAGGGCCGGGCTGGACAGCATGCGGGTATCCATGAATTCCGTACAAAAAAACACCTATACCGCCTATTTCAGGCCGAAGTCCTATCATTGGGAAGATGTCCTGAAAAGCATTGATACCGCCAAAACCCACGGCAAGTTTGTATCCATCAACTATCTGAACTGTCCGGGATTCACGGATTCAGAAAAAGAAGCGGCCGCCCTGTTTGAATTTATCCGGGACCACCATATCAATATGATCCAGTGGCGCAACCTCAACTATGATCCCAGAAAGTATGTGGACACCATGGAAGCGGTTTCCCCGGGCGGGCCGGCCATGGGAATGGCGGCATTGATCGAATCGCTGAAACAGGCTTTCCCAGGGCTGATCCACGGGTATTTCAACCCGCCCAGGGAGCGGTTTTGAGACGGGTCACTTTGATCGACCAGACCATCCGGGAAGGGATGCAGTACCAGGGGTGATGTTTTCCTATGACCAGCGCCTGAAAATCCTGGCATTTCAGGAAGCTTTAGGCGTGGATGTCTGCCAGGCCGGATACCCGTCCGCTCATCCTGAAGAAGCAGCCATGGTCAAAGCCCTGGCAGATCATGCCAGGCAACAGGGATTCCGAACCCGGGTAGCAGCCCTGGGTCGGGCGTTTTACCGGATGCCGAAATCCTGGTGAACACTGGTATCAAAGATATCCATTTTCATCTGTATCTGTCTCCTGATGCATCGCTTCAGGAATCGCACAACACGTTTTCACAACTGGCCCCGATCATTGATGCTGTGCGGACCGCCCGGCCGGATGCCGTCATCAGCTTAGCCGTGCTGGACATGGGGAAAACCCCCTTGAATCTCCTGAAAGCTGGAATCCGGTTCCTGAGCGAACACCGGATGGTGGATATCCTGTCCCTGCCCGACACCTCCGGCATCATGGCCCCGAACCAGGTAGCGGAGCGTATTCTAAAGGTTGTGACCCTGGCCGGCGACATGGCTGTTTCCATCCACTGTCACAACGATCTGGGCATGGCTTCGGCCAACTCCGTCATGGGGGTGCTGGCGGGCGCTCAGATGGCGGAGGTCTCGGTTGCCGGTATCGGAGAACGCAATGGCATCGGAGACCTGTATCTCACCTCCCGGATCCTGGCCGACCAGGGCATTCAGTCCGGCTTCACCCATGACCGTCAGGACCTAGTTCAGGAATATTACCGGTTTGTGGATGATATCGTCAAAACGCAGACCGGCCAGGGACTGATCCATGCCGGTACCCCGGTGTTCGGAAGGGCCGTGCACACCCATGTGGCCGGCACCCATGCTGCAACCCAGTTCGGCACCAGCACCACCCCGGATTTTCACCTGAACCTGTTGTGCGGCAATCATCTGGTCAAAAAATATCTGGATTCCCACCACATCGCGTTTCATCCGGACCGGCTTCCGGTCATCACTGCAGCCGCCAAAGAGATGAGCCATCAGAAAAACCGGCGTCTGACCCTTGCGGAGGTCCGGGAAATTGTCCGTGTTTCAGATTAAATCCATTTTCAATAAAAAAAACAATTTGCAAAAAAAAAACCTGATTTGGTTTAATTACTGTTTAGCTGTTTTTACTTCAAGAAGGCAAATCATCAAATTATGACGATTGATTTTACAGACATAGTAATCGTTGCAGGCAATTATGGAAGTGGCAAGACGGAAACCGCCGTCAACCTGGCGGCATCCTGCCGAAAAATGGGAAAATCCGTGGCCGTAGCGGACCTGGACCTGGTCAACCCCTATTTCAGAACCAGAGAAGCCCGGATTCCTTTAGAAGCCATGGGCATCCGGATGGTACTGCCGGACCGCCAGTATCTGCATGCGGATTACCCATCCTGGCACCAGCCGTTGCAGACATTCTCCGAAACCGGCGGATGTGACCATTCTGGATGCAGGCGGGGATGACGTGGGCGTCACTGTGCTGGCTTCTCTGGCAGCAGTGCTCAAGGACCGGCCGGTGCACATGCTTCAGGTGATCAACGCGTTCCGCCCGTTCACCGGGGATGTGGCCGGATGCCTGAAAATCCAGAAGGAGATCGAAGCCAGCGGCAAAATCAAGATCACCGGCCTGGTGTCCAATGCCAATCTGCTGGACGAGACCTCATTGGAACATATCTACCAGGGGTATGACCTGGTTCGGCAGGTGTCGGCTCAGACCGGACTGCCCGTGGAATTCATCACCGCCATCCCGGACATCAAATCACAGCTGAACCCGGACCGGATCACCTGCCCGGTGCTGACCATTGACAGGCACCTGATACCCCCCTGGAAACATGCCGGAACCGGAACAAAACACCTATACAAACCAATGAAAAACATCATATAAAACGAAACCAAAACAAGGAGTCACACACATGGCATTTCAACACATCATTGACGATGAGCGCTGCAAGGGCTGCGGTCTGTGCGTCAATTTCTGCCCTAAAAATGTTCTGGAAATCACCGACAAGGTGAATGCCAAGGGACATTTCCCCGTATATCAGGCCAGACCGGATGACTGCATCAAATGCAGCATCTGCTGTATCATGTGCCCGGATGTGGCCATCACGATTGTTGAAACCCAGGATGCCTGAAAAAGGACAATCATTAACTTCTGACATCAAGGAAAAGAATAATGGCAAAGGTGTTGATGAAAGGAAACGAGGCCATCGGTGAAGCTGCCATTCGGGCAGGCTGTAAGAATTATTTTGCATATCCCATCACCCCTCAGTCTGAGGTGGCGGAATATCTGTCCAAACGGCTGCCGGAGGAAGGCGGCGTGTTCCTTCAGGGAGAAAGTGAAGTGGCGGTGGGATACATGATTTTCGGAGCCGCCGGGGCCGGCGAGCGGGTCATGACCACTTCATCCTCCCCGGGGATCAGCCTGATGAGCGAGGCCCTCTCCTATATTGCCGCAGCCCAGTGCCCGGCGGTATTTGTGAATATCATGCGGGGAGGACCGGGGACTGGGAGGCATTCTGCCGTCCCAGGGCGATTATTTCCAGGCCACCAAAGGGGGGGGGCATGGTGATTACCACCTGCTGGTTCTGGCACCGGACGGGGTCCAGGAAGCGGTTGAAATGACCATGCAGGCATTCACCCTGGCGGAAAAATATCGGAACCCGGTTATGATCTTGGGAGACGGGTTGATCGGACAAATGATGGAGCCCGTGGAGTTTCCTGATGACCTGAAAACCGAACCCAGCAACAAAGATGACTGGGCCACCAACGGCATGGTGCATCGGAAAGGCAAAAAACGCAACCTGGTGAAATCTTTGTTTCTGGATCCTGTGGCACTTAACGACCACAACCTGTTGCTCAAAGCCAAATACGAGCAGATGAAAAAAGAAGAGGTGCAGTTCGAGCTGTACAATGCCGACACTGACTACCAGGTATTGATCACCTCCTACGGCACCATGAGCCGGGTGTGCCGGACCGCCATTGACATGCTCAAATCAGAGGGCATCGAGGTGGCCATGCTGCGGCCCAAAACCCTGTTTCCGTTCCCGGAAAAACCGGTGTTTGAAGCCTCCGGCAAGGAAACCTGCAAAGCGGTCATTAGTATCGAAATGAGCATGGGCCAGATGGTGGAGGATGTGGAGCGCTGTGTCAAAGGCCGCCGCCCCGTGGAATTCTACGGTGAGTGCGGCGGAGAGATTCCGACACCGGAAAAAATTATCGAAATCATCAAAGCAGTGTTATAGGAGACCACCATGGGAAAAATATTTTCACGACCAGAGGCCCTCTCCACCACCCACACCCATTACTGTCCCGGATGCACCCACGGTATCGTTCACCGACTGGTGGCGGAAGCCATTGACGACTTGGGCATTCGGGAAAAAACGGTCGGGATTGCCCCGGTGGGATGTGCGGTACTGGCATATAACTATTTTGACTGTGATTTTCAGGAGGCGGCCCACGGCCGGGCTCCCGCCATGGCCACCGGCATCAAACGGGTCCGTCCCGATCTCATGGTCTTCACCTATCAGGGAGACGGAGACCTGGCTTCCATCGGCATGGGGGAAATCATCCATGCGGCCAACCGGGGGGAGAAATTCACCACCATTTTCATCAACAACGCCATCTACGGTATGACCGGCGGCCAGATGGCCCCCACCACCATGCCCGGGGCAGCGGGCCACCACCGCGCCCACGGGGCGGAATACCCAGGAAACCGGCATGCCGATCCGCATGGCCAACCTGCTGGGAGAGCTGGTCACTCCGGGGTATGTCACCCGGCAGGCCGTTCTCAAACCCCAACAGGTCAACAAGGCCAAAAAGGCCATCAAACAGGCATTTCAATACCAGATGGAAAACCGGTGCTTCAGTTTTGTGGAAGTCATTTCCACCTGTCCCACCAACTGGGGCCTGACCCCCGTGGATGCACTGAAATGGGCCGAGGATACGCTTTTGCCCTATTATGAACTGGGTGATTACAAGGTCCCGGAATAAAAAAACCGTCCATTTGTTTTCATTACCTTAATACGTTTGGAGAAACCCATGCAGACAGAAATAAAATTTGCAGGATTCGGTGGCCAGGGCATCCTGCTCAGTGCGAAACTGCTGGCGTATGCCGCCATGAAACAGGGATCATTTGTGGCCTGGATCCCGTCATACGGCCCGGAGATGCGGGGCGGCACCGCCTATTGCACCGTGGTGATCAGTGACCGACTCATCGGATCGCCCATCATCAAAAACCCCACCCACCTGGTGGCCATGAACCGGCCGTCTCTGGAAAAATTTGAAAACGACGTCAAAGCGGGCGGGATCATCTTTATCAATTCATCCCTGATACCGGTTGAAAGCCATCGGACCGACGTCACCCAGCTGGTGGTGCCGGTCAATGAGATCGCCATTGAAGTTGGATCGGTAAGGGCTGCCAATATCGTCGCATTGAGCGCGTTTGCCGCCAAAAGCAACCTGGTGGACCTGGAACTGCTCAAAAAATGTGTCAAAGAGGAATTTGCCGCCAAACCCAAAATCATCCCGCTGAACATGGATGCATTTGATCGAGGCGTGAAAATTGCACAAACGGCTTAAAAACTATTATTCATCCTGGGCTGTCAACCATTGACAGCCAGGAACGTTCAAATACACAAAAAGGGGGCGCCATGGTCCGAATTGAAATTTCCTTGTTTCTGAAAAATGTGCCCGGGGAGCTGGCAGGGCTCACCGATCTGTTTGGACAGGCGGACATCAATATCGATGCCATCACGATTCAGGATGCATCTGCCTATGTCCAGAACCTGTTCGAGGCCCGGGGGAAATCTTTGAAACGGCTGGCGTCGTCAGCCAGTTACAGCTCCATGCGCAAAGATTCTGCCGAGTTTGCCCTGGTCCGGATGCTCACAGACAATCCGGATGCATCCATCGCCTTGTTAAAGGAAAATGGGTATCTGTTCGATACCAACGAGGTGGTGGCGGTGGATATTACCAACCAGCCGGGCGAATTTGCCAAGATCGCTAAAAAATTCGGTGAAGAACAGATCAATATCAATTATGTATACGGTTCCGTATCTGATGCGGACGGTAAATGCCTGTTTGTGTTCTGCCCGGAAGATGTGGCCTACGCAGCCTCATTTTTTGAATAACGGCCAGAATCCTGCTGCCTTTTTGCCGTTTTCCTGGGCGCTGCAAAAAACGGCAAAAGAGGCAGGCCTGTCCTCAGCTGAAACAAACTGTTCGGTCATGGAAGCCTCTTTGGTGTATGGCTCTTTCCGGTCCTTCATGGAGTCTGCCGATTACACCAGCTGACCAGCCGCCTTGATCTGGGCTGCCAGATTTTCGATCCGATTCAATATACTTCTGTACAGGCCTTTCGATAAGACGACATATAAGCACTGAGACCAGATGAATCATCTTTGCTGTTCACGCCTGTTTTAATGGCGTTTCAACGGACTTTTGGGAAATTCTTAATTTGAATCAAACGCTGCTTGAAAAAAAATCTCTTTCGCACTCCATGGCGTACCGGTAGGTGGGGCCATGGTGACCGTTGAAGGCTCCGAAATTTACCAAACACTGCCGCTTTCAATTGGCCGAGCCGTCCCTAACACGGTATGGAGGGCCGTATGGACATATCAAGTCTCTTTCTTCCTCCGGCCCTTTCATATCACTTAGTCAGTTTTATAAATGACATGCCATGGTGTAATGGTGTTGGAATAGATCTGAAAATTTTTCACGTTGGACCGGGTGGCGGCAACCTCTTCCTGTATCCACAAAAAACGTCGGAAGCTTCCTCAATGAACTTCTTTTGCAATTGCGCGTAAATCGCCTTTCTCTTTTCATGGGACATTTCCGCCCTTGCATTCTCAAGCATTGCATCTGTTTCAGGAGTCGCCCAATGATGACGGTTGTTTCCGCCTATCCCGCTGGAGTGAAAGCGCATAAACAGTCCGCCGTCTGCATCCCCGGTTCCGGTCCAGCCGAGCGCATAAAGATGGGCGCCGCCGGACACCCGGGTCTTTTTAAGCAGGGTGGACCATTCTATCTGCTGTATTTCCGCCTTTACGCCGATTTCACTCAGATAGGCCTGGATAATCTCTGCAGATGTTTTACGGATGGTACGGGCATCCGTGAGGATGGTGCATTCAAATCCGTTAGGATACCCGGCTTTTTTCAGAAGTTCTCTGGCCTTTTCAGGATTGTACGGATAAACAGGTTTAATTGTATTGTCAAATCCCCATATCATGGGCGACAGCGGACCCCTTGAAAGTTCACCGAAACCGCCGCTTGCCGCATCGATGACCGCCTGTTTATCGATCGCATAGTTAAACGCCTGACGTACCAACTTGTTGTCCATTGGTTTAACAGACTGATTGATACCAAAAAATATGGTGACATTGGAAGGATGGCGAAAAACCGTAATATTTTTATTCTTTTCTAACCGGTTATACTCTTCAGGCGGAAGCTGGGCCAAAACATCGACATTGCCCGATTCAAGTTCAATGACCCTTGTTGCCGCCTCCGGAATCGCCCTGAAAATAATTTCTTTGAGTTTTGGCTTTTCACCGTAATAGTCATCAAACCTTTCCAAGGTAACGGTTCCGGGAATCCGTTTTTTCAATTTAAAGGGCCCTGAACCGATGGCGACTTTAGCAAAATCGTCTCCATGCTCAAGAACAGTGTTTTTATCGGTAATTCCCATCTCATAGCGGCTTAAATTTACCAACAGCGGCGCATACGGTTTTTCAGTGGTAATCTTTACAGAGTATTGATCTACATACTCAATTTGTACACCTTTTAAAAAGCCCGCACCGGATGATTTGGTTTCAGGATCCTTAACCCGGTTTAAACTAAAGACAACATCTTCCGCATCAAGGGGTTCGCCATTGTGGCAAATAACATCTTTCCGAAGGTGAAAAATCCAAGTATTGGGGTCCGGCTGGGTCCAGGATTCAGCCAGGTCTGGTGCCAGACTCATATCTCTTTCCTGGTTAACCAGATATGAATACATGATTTTCAATACATTTGCCGTACCATAGCTGTTGGACTTTGCAGGGTCCAGGCTGGTCACATCGGCTATCTGGGCAACCCTCAACACTTCCTTATCCCCGGCGTGAGACAATGCAGCCGACAGCATCATACCCAGGACAAGCATTGCAACAAGAATTTTCTTCATTTTAGTCTCCTTAATTTTATGTATGTGTCAACCATCCGACCGGGAAACATTTAAAGCACGACCAAGTCTTTTGTCGCCGCATCCGTCAATATTTCGCAGCCGCCTTCCTTTATCATTACATCATCTTCGATCCTGACACCCCCAAGTTCCGGGATATATATCCCCGGCTCCACTGTGACAATGGAATTGGCTTTCAACGGCTCTGTGTTCCCGGCATTCAGGTAAGGCATATCCCTTAAATCAAAACCAACACCATGTCCCAGGCCGTGGGTGAAAAATTCGCCATAACCCGCTGCGCGGATGTGGTTTCTGGCAATTTGATCGGCCTGAGCACCTGTCATACCGGCCTTGATCTCCCCAAGACAAAGCTCAATCGCCTCATGCACCACCTGATAAACGTCTTTCATTTTACGGCTGACGTTTCCTACCGCCACGGTACGGGTCACATCGCTGACATACCCATTACAGACAGCACCGACATCTATGGTAACCATATCGCCGTCTTCAATTTTTTTATCCGTAAATACACCATGGGGCCTTGCACCTCTTTTTCCTGACGCCACCACAAAGTGTCCCCTGACAGGCGACTGTGCTCCCAATGAGCGCATTTCATGAACCAGTTCAGCCGCGATCTGGGCCTCTGTGATCCCGACTTCAATTTTTGCAAAGGTATTCTGAAGTGCAGTTGCCGTAATATTGCAAACTTTGCGGATATCGGCCATCACTCCGTCTTCTTTAATGCTCCGCATTTCCAAAAAAATGTCCGTGGTGCCGACAACTTCAACCCCAAAGCTTTTAAGTTGTTTGTACTGCTCAAGGGTTAGTTTGTCCGATTCAACCCCCAGCCGCTTAATCCCCCGGCGCTTGAGCATTTTTTCCAAAAGGCCCATATAATCCCTGCCTGCAACCTTTTTCAGGGTAAAGGGGGATTCTTCCCGGCTTTGAATAAAGTACCGGCTGTCCGTGAGGATAAACTGTTCCGAGGGGCATAGTAAAAGCATGGCTGTGCTGCCTGTAAATCCGCTCAGATACCAGGTTGTGGCCCGGTTAAAAGATTCTGTGTTAATCACCAGGAATCCATCCAGGTTTTCCATGTTCAACATTGTTTTGACTTTTTCAATTCTAACATCGAGCATATCTATATCTCCGTGTTTTATGTGCGAAGCTTCGGATCCAGTGCGTCTCTCAGGCCGTCACCCAGCATATTTAACGAAAGAACGATGGCCATAATGCAAAGTCCGGGAAAAATCATCAGGTGGGGCGCGACTCGCATAAATTCGCGGCCTGACGCCAGCATGGCTCCCCATTCTGAAGAAGGCGGCTGAATGCCCAGCCCCAGAAAACTGAGGGAAGACGCTGAGAGTATGGCCTGTGCCACACCAAGGGTGCTGAAGACCAAAAGCGGCGGCATGCAGTTCGGCAAAATATTTCTGAGAATAATTGTAAAATGCCCGCACCCTGATGCACGGGCGGCTTCAACGAATTCCACATCCCTTAAAGACAAGGCTGAGGCACGGGCCAAGCGGGCATAGCGGGGGCTCACGCTGATACCGACACTGATCATGAGATTTACCAGGCCAGGCCCCATGATGCCGACAATGGCAATGGCCAGGACCAATTGGGGAATTGACATCATTATATCCATGAACCGCATAATCACATTGTCGATTTTACCACCGAAATACCCGCTGACGATCCCTGCACCGCCACCGGCCAATGCACCGATAACAACAGCCAAAAATCCGACCAGCAAAGAAATCCGGGCGCCATATACCAGGCGGGTAAAAATATCTCTTCCAAGCCTGTCCGTTCCAAAAGGATGGTCCAAGGACGGGGCTTGCAGACGATGTGCCGGATTTATTTTATTCGGGGCATATACAGTAAAAGATTCGGCAAATATAGCGCTTAAAACCAGGATAATAATAACAATGAGACCGGCAATTGCCCCTTTGTGCAAACACAGTCTTTTCCAGGTTTCAATAAAAGAATTCATGGGTTCTCCTTTTACTTGTTCGAGCGGTATTGGGCTTTGATGCGCGGGTCCATAAACGCATACAATATATCCACAACAAGATTAATCCCGGTTACGCAAACACTGAAAAATAAAACACCACCCTGCACCACGGGGTAATCCTGGCTACGTATGGCATCCACCAGAAAACTGCCGACACCGGGATATGAAAGATGGTTTCCGTAATCACCACCCCTCCCATGAGCATCCCAAAATACAGCCCTGCAACGGTTGTCACAGGTATGAGCGCATTTCTCACCACGTGCTGCATAAAAACAACATATTCCGGCAGCCCCTTTGATCGGGCCGTGCGGACATAATCCTGGCGCACCACTTCCAGAACACTGGAACGGGTTATCCTGGCAATAACGGCAACAATATGTAATCCCAAGGAAATCGACGGCAAGATAAGATGCTTTACAGACCCGTAGCCTGAGGGCGGCAAAACACCAAGGTACACGGAAAAGAACATCATCAGCAGTAAGGCAAGCCAGAACGACGGCATGGAAAATCCCAACAAGGCAACGGCACTTACCAGTGTATCCGTCATCGTATTGTGTTTTGTCGCAGCCCACAAACCTAAGGGGAAACCGATAATTACGGCAAAGCACATGCTGGTGGTTGCCAACAGCATTGTGGCAGGAACCCGCAGGATAATTTCCGTAAAAACGCTGTTTTGAGTGATAATACTTTTACCTAAAGAGCCGGAAAGCAAATTTTTCAGAAAAATAAAATATTGAACCAGAACCGGTTTATTAAGGCCTAACTCTTCTCTTAACTCTTCAATCTGGCTTAAGGTTGCCATATCCCCCAACGCCAGGGCTGCCGGGTCACCCGGAGCCATATGCATGATAATAAAAACCGCCAGCGTCACCCCCAGTATTGTCAACAGCATCATCAACAGACGTTTATAAATATATCTAAGCATAAAATTTTACCTTTTTTCATATAAGAAGCAGGCAACTTCATGATCATTGCCGACATTTATCAATTGGGGTGTTTGTATTTTACATTTTTCAAAACGCTTTGGACAGCGAGGGTGGAAAAGACAACCTCTTTCAGGTATCTCACAGCTTTCTTCGACATAATTATCCGGTATGCTTTTCTCTTTTTGGGCCTCCTTTTCCGGATCAGGTATGGGAATCGCGTTAATCAAGGACTCGGAATACGGGTGAAGATGATCTTCAAAAATCGTTTTACACGATGCGACCTCCATGACCCGCCCCATATAGAGAACCACAACCCTGTCACACATGTAATGCACCACACTTAAATCATGGGTGATAAAAAGGCTGGTCAAATGAAATTTTTCCTGCAAGTCTTTTAATAAATTTAACACCTGGGCCTGTACAGATACATCAAGTGCTGACACTGCTTCGTCTGCAACGATAAACTCAGGATCAACAGCAAGAGCCCTGGCAATACCGATTCTTTGCCGTTGCCCTCCTGAAAACTCATGGGGATAGCGATTCAACGCACTACGTCTCAATCCGACCAAATCCAGCAGATACGCAGCCCTGTCTTTTTCCTTTCCCTTAAACATGCCCAGAGCTTTCATCGGCATGGCAAGTGCTGAAAGTATCTTCATTCTCGGGTCTAAAGAACTGTATGGGTCCTGGAAAATTATCTGCATGCGCCTGCGCAGGTCTTTAAGCGCTGCTCCCCTGATATGGCTGATATCGTTCCCGTTATAAATTATTTTCCCGGAACTGGCCTTTAACAAGTGCAAGACAAGCCTGCCAATAGTTGTTTTCCCGCTTCCGGTCTCTCCCACAAGTCCCAGGGATTCTCCCTTTGCAATGGAAAAATCCACCATATCCACGGCTTTGTTAACCGAATTATTCGTTGTAAAATATTTGCATAGTGTTTTTACTTCCAACATACTCTGCGGTTCCGTCATTTGTCTCTTCCTTCCGGAAAAAAGCATCGCACATCATGCTCTTCATCATACGCTTCAAATTCAGGCAGTTGGCCCCGGCAAATCTCCCGGGCCTTATGGCACCGTTCTTCAAAAGGGCAGCCGGCAGGCAGTTCCGTCAGCCGGGGAGGCTGTCCTTCGATGGAAACAGTCTTTTCGTCTCCCGGTCAAACCGGGGCAGAGAGGATAAAAGCCCCACGGTGTAAGGGTGGGCCGGGTTTTCAAAAGATCTCTTGTCTTTGCTGTTTCCACCACATAGCCGGCATATTTTACGACCACCCGATGACACATTTTTGCAACCACCCCCATATCATGGGTAATGAGGATAAGTGCCGTACCGTTTTTAAGACAAAGATCCTTCATCAACTGCAAAACACTCGCCTGAACTGTAACATCAAGCGCTGTTGTGGGTTCATCTGCGATGAGGACATCAGGATTGCAGGAAAGCCCCATACCAATCATGACCCGCTGTCTCTGGCCTCCTGAAAGCTCGTGGGGATATTGCTTTACCCGCAATTCAGGAAGGGTTATTTTTGTTTTCGCAAGGAGATCGTAAATTTTTGAGAGCCGCTTCCTGAGATCCAGCCCTTTGTGATATTTGAAAATTTCTCCCATCTGCTGCCCGATGGTCAACACAGGGTTCAATGACGAAAGCGGATCCTGAAAAATCATTGAAATTCTATCGCCTCGGATACGGCGCCATTCTTTTGGACCCAGGTCCAGCAGGTTTTTCCCGGCATACAGCACCTGACCCGAATCTATACTTCCCGGCGGTGACGGTATAAGCCCTAAAACAGACAATGCCGTCACACTTTTACCGCACCCGGATTCACCGACAATCCCTAAAATTTCGCCGCGGGCCACGGAAAAATCAACGCCGTTGACAGCATGAATTTTTCGTTGCTGGGTGGTAAAAGAAACACGAAGGTTTTTTACTTCAAGTATGGGTTCCATGATGTTAAAATTAGCCTTTTAGCGACATTTTGTTTTAATTGGTTCAACCAATTAGCATTGGTCCAATAAGTACCAATGATGAATTCCTTTGTCAATTGATTTTTCAGTTTTTCTGAAATGATAATTATCTGTTCATCATACAATCAATAGGGTCGGTCGTTTGTTCCCTGTTGAAAAAACCGGAAAAACCGACATCGCTATTTCATAAACTTTATTGGGAACGGACAAATGAGCAGACCCACCAGGGGAAACACTGCAAAGGACGGACTCCGATGGAAAAAGTCATGGAGGGCAAAAAGTTGTATGATCAAAAAAAATTGAAAAAATGAAGACACCAGCGCAAATGACATCACCAGTTCCCTGAGCCAAAGTGACGTTGCGCTCTCCTCACCGTCGCTAATTTCTTGCACAGCATGAGGCGTCGGATCTGTCAAGGATGCGAACGAGGTGAACACTAGCAGAGCTTGTCCTTGATAGATCCGGCTCCCCAAGCGACCAACGACTCGACGGCAGAGTGGAAGAACGAAAAATCAGCCCAGTGAATTGTAACCACTGTCGAGTCAAGTTTTGTTCAGGACAATTAATGCCATCACGGTTCAGAATGCATCTGCCTATGTCCAAAACCTGTTCGAAGTCCGGGAAATATCTTTGAAACGGCTAGCATCATGAGCCAGTTACAGTTCCATACGCAAAGATTCCGCCGATTTTGCTTTGATCCGGATACTTACGGGCAATCCGTAATGAAGGAAAATGCGGGTCTGTCTGATACCAAGGAGGTGATGGCGATGGACATTACCAACCAGCCAGGTGAATTTGTCAACATCGCCAAGTAATTCAGTAAAGATCAGATCAATATCAATTATGTATACGGATCCGTGTCTGACGCAGACGGCAAATGCCTGTTCGTGTTCTGCCGGGGAAATGTGGCCTGCGCGACCTCGTTTTTTGAATAACGGCCATGGGTACGCTTGGTATTCATTCAAGGCGTACCCACAACCAACTCATAAAAAAAACCGGTTGGTTGGCAGGTTTTTTCATGTCAACAGGCAGGGCTTGGCCTGAGTTAGGGTTTTCGTTTGTCCTTGAGAATATTGTTGGAAATCACGATCCGCTGAATTTCCGAAGTCCCCTCGTAAATGGTGAACACCCGGGCATCCCGGTACAGCCGTTCCACCACATAATCCTTGGTGAATCCGTACCCGCCGTGCATCTGTATGGCCCTTGCCGTAACCTCATTGACCATTTCCGAGGCAAACAGTTTGGCCATGGAGGCCTCTTTGGTGTAGGGCTCCTTCCGATCTTTCATGGAGGCTGCAGACAACACCAGCTGACGGGCCGCCTCGATCTGGGTTGCCATATCCGCAACCTGAAACCGGATCGCCTGGTGTTTGGTGATAGCGCCCCGAACTGCTTTCTTTTGGAGGCATAAGACACGGCCGCATCAAACGCAGCCTGGGCCACGCCCAAGGACTGGGCCGCAATCCCGATACGCCCGCTGTCCAAACCGGACATGGCGATTTTGAACCCGTCTCCTTTTTTCCCCAGCATCCAGGCTGCGGGGACCCGGCAATCCTCGAAAATCAAATCCGTGGTATCAGAAGCCCGCAACCCCATTTTGTCTTCTTCATGCCCCACGATCAGGCCCTTGGTCTCCTTGGGAACGATGAAGCAGGAGATTCCTTTGTGGCCGGCATCCGGATCGGTTTTCGCCGTCACCAGCACCACTTTGGCATGTTTGCCGGAAGTGATGAACCGCTTGGTCCCGTTGATGATGTAATGGTCTTTGTCTTTCACGGCGACCGCAGCCTGGGACACGGGATCTGACCCGGCATCCGGTTCGGTGAGGCCGAACGCCCCGATCATCTTTCCGGAAGCCAATGGTGTCAGGAACTGCTGTTTCTGCTCTTTCGTGCCGAAATTGTTAAGGCTTTCGCACACAATGGAGTTCTGTACAGACATCACCACAGAGGTGGATGCGCAGGAATAGGCGATTTCAGACAAGGCCAGCACATAGGACACGGTATCTGCGGATTCTCCGCCGTATTCTTCGGGAATCATCATGCCCATGAGGCCTAGTTCCCCATCTGCCGGAATTCTCCGCCGGAAACTCCTTGGTACGGTCCCGTTCCGCCGCAGCGGGGCAACCACCTTTCTTGAAAACTCCCGGACCATATTTTGGATCATTTTCTGCTCATCGGTCAACTTAAACAGCATCGTATGTCTCCTCCATTGTCAGGGAACGTAAACCACCACGATCAATGTTGCATCCATCTGTCCCGGATTTCGCAGGTCATGCTTGATTCCGGAATTGAAATGCAGAGAATCCCCGGCCGAAAGCGCATTTACATGATCTCCCACCTGGACCTCCACCTGTCCTTCCAGCACATGGACAAACTCCTCTCCTTCATGCTGAAACCCGACCCCTTCATGATGAGCCCCGGCTTCCACCACAATACGGAACGCTTTTAAATGCTTGTTTTCCGCACCAGGGGTCAACGGCGTGTAAGCGTATTGATCCGTTCTTTTGGTATACGCCTGTGCCCGTTTTTCCCGGGCCTCTTCCGGATCTTTGAGCAGAAAATCGGAATCCAGCTGAAGGACCCTGGAAATCTGAAGAAGAGTCCCCACAGACGGACGTTTGTCACCACTTTCAATCTGTTTAATATCTTCCTTTGCCAGGCCGGTTTCATTGGCCATGGTGTCCAGGGTAACCTTTCTGTCCAGCCGGGCCCGTTTGATTCGTTTCCCGATGGGCGCAGGGTCTTTTTTTCTAGCCATGTTCTCTCCTAATCTACAGGTTCGATCCAGTTTTCCACGTCAGCTGCCTTTCCATACTGAATGGATGTCAATGCATCGTAAAATTTCATGGCCATGGGGCCGGGTTTGCCGTCACCCATTTGAATCACTTTGTCCCCATAGCAGATTTCCCCCACCGGTGAAATCACTGCGGCCGTACCTGAGCCGAACACTTCGGTCAAACGGCCTGTTTTATGAGCATCAAACACCTCATCAATGCTGATCTTCCGCTCGAAAGTCGGAATATCCCATTTTTTTGCCAGATCGATCACCGAATACCGGGTGATGCCGGGTAAAATACTGCCGGTAAGATTGGGGGTCACCAATTCGTTATCGATGACAAAAAAGATATTCATGGCGCCGACTTCTTCGATGTATTTCCTTTCCAGGGCATCCAGCCACAGCACCTGAGCATATCCCTTTTTCTTGGCTATTTCTCCGGCATTGAGGCTGGCCGCGTAATTCCCGGCAGTCTTGAACTCGCCCACCCCGCCGGGGACCGCTCTGACGTGATCTTTGGACACCCAGATCTTAACCGGAGCCAGTCCTCCGGCATAATACGCCCCCACAGAACACAGAATAATGAAAAATTTAAAAGTGAATGAGGATCTCACTCCCAGAAACGGATCCGTGGCAATCATAAACGGCCTTATATACAGGGAAGTCCCAAGGGTCTCCGGAATCCACTCTTTTTCCAGTATGAGCAGCTGTTTTAACGCATCCATGACAAAATCGATGTCCACTTCCGGGATGCACAGGCCCCGGGCCGACCGGTTCAGGCGCTTGAAATTGTCCCGGGCCCGGAACAGCTGAATTTTCTTGTCCGGTGTCTTATAAGCCTTGAGGCCTTCAAATATGGCCTGGCCATAGTGATACACCATGGCTGCCGGTGACAGGGATACCGGTGAAAACGGTTCGATACGCGGATCATACCATCCCTTTTCTCCGGAATAATCCATGACAAACATATGATCCGTAAAAACAGTTCCGAATCCCAGGTCTTCATCCTTTGGCCGGGTACCGGCTTTGGCAACCCGGGTGACTGCAATTTTCATATTTTCCTCCTGCTACATAACACAAATATGTCGGTAAAAATTAAGTTAAGAATAAAATATTTTGTTATAAGACCGTTTCACCGTTGCTTTGTCAAGCTTATTTTTCCCTTTTTAGCCGGACCCTACTGCCGGCATAATAAAAATTTTAGGCTGGTCAATCAATAGTTTAGATATTATGATAGATTTATAATGTTAATGCACCCACAACATGGAGGAAGCCTGTCATGGATAAGGATAAAAAACAGTTCAAACAAGTCTGCACCTGTAAAAACTGCGGTAATGAAGCGGAAATGATTGTTGCCTGCCAATGGGTCGAAGTGGAAGCGGCCCTGGAAAAAAAGAAGACCACGCAGACCCCGGTCAAGGTGAAAGGAACCGGCACCTGCACGTCCTGCGCCAGCGAAGCCGATACCTGGGTGGATCTGTAGGACGGCTTCATGGACGATCGCCGGATCCTGGAAAACAAACATATTCTGGTGGTGGATGACGAACCGGATATCCTGGAAACCATGGAAGAACTGCTATACATGTGCCGGGTGGATACGGCCGGTTCATTTGAAACGGCGGCAAAAAAGCTGAAAACCCATACCTATGATGCTGCGATTCTGGATATTATGGGGGTTCGGGGGTATGAACTGCTGGAAATCACCCGGGGGCGTAATCTTCCCACCCTGATGCTCACGGCCCATGCCCTGTCACCGGAAAATTTAAAAACCGCCCTGGAAAAAGGAGCTGATGCCTATATCCCCAAAGAAAAACTGGTGGACATCTCCGTATTTCTGGCAGATGTTCTGACTGCCCGACAACAGGGCCGGCAGGCCAATGCTCAATGGTTTTCTTTTGTCAGGCCCGTGTTTGACAAACTGTTTGGAGCAGACTGGCAGAAAAAATGACCAATCAGTGACAGGTGATTGATCAGGGTATCCCCTGTCACTTGAGGGGAATGCATACCTTGAATTCCGCCCCATGGCCGGTTTCTGACGTCAGTGCCATTTCTCCGCCCATGTCCCTGAGTAACACCATCACACCGGCCAGACCCAGACCGTGGCTCTGGATCGCATCTTCAATGGCCCCCCCGGTGGTGAAATAGGTTTCGAAAATCCGCTGGTGATCGGCCCGGGGAATCCCCCGGCCGTCATCTTTCACCCACATCGTCAAGCCATTATCCCGGATTAGGCCGCGGATATCCACCCGGGCGGTCCGGTGTTTGAACGCATTGGTCACCAGGTTCCGCAGGATCTGTCTGACCTTTGCCGCATCCAGGCATACACTGGCCTCCCAGGTCTGTTTTTCAAAATAAAGGACCACCCCGGCATCGGCAATGACCTTCTGCAGTTCTGAATAAGTAGCCACTTTTCTGACCGCATCCGCCACATTGGGGTCAGCCAGATCAAACACTTCCACCAGAACGCCCACCACCAGTGATGCCATGGTAAAATGGGAACAGATCATAACGCCTTCTCTGGAACGTCCCAGTTCCAAGACGTCGTTCACCAACCGCTGAGTTGCCAGTGTGTTGCGGACAATCCGATTGAGCACCTTGATCTGCTTTTCCGTGAGGGGGCCATAAGTGTCCTGGCGCTCCAGAAGGGATCGTGCCCCGGCATTGATAACAGATATCGGCACTTTAAGATCATGGATCAGAATCTCGGTTTTGATGTTGGCGTCAGGTATCTTGTTCATCACCCTTTAAAATCCTTGCAATTTGATTCAATGATTTTATATAGTGGCCATATCGCTTTACCCAAATTGTTATACGAATATACGTGAATCTTGTAAAGCCCTTTGGAGTTTTTATGGCGGACCGTGAAGCTGAGATGGAGGTACTCAAAAAAAGGATCCGGGCACTGGAAGCGGAAAACGAGCTTCTGGGCAATATTATATACAAAGCTCCCATCCCAATTTTCGTGGTGGATCGCCAACACAAAATCAGCCATTTTAACCAGGCACTGGAAGAATTAAGTGGATTCAGCGCCCGGGACATGATCGGCACCGATCTTCAATGGAAAGCGTTTTACGCCCGAAAACGCCCGGTCATGGCGGATTTGATCGTTGACAATTCCCCTGCTGACGAAATCCTCGCCCTTTACGGCCCCAAATATAAGCAAGCCCTGGCCAACAAACAGCTGTTTGCGGCCGCCGATTTTTTCCCGGATCTGCCCCCGGCCGGCAAATGGCTATTTTTTGCCGCTGCTGCAGTGGTTGACAACAGCGGGAATATCGCCGGGGCCGTGGAAACCCTTCAGGACGTGACCGCAGAAAAAGCCAGAGAACAGGAGGTGTTCGACCTTTACCAGACCTATCGCCAGGTACTGGAGTTTATTCCCTACCCCATTATCCTCTACGATGAAAACGGTTATGTCACCTATGTGAATCCTGCCTTTTTCAAACGTTTTCGGCTGGACCCTTGAGGAGATTAAGGGCCGGGCTCTGGATTTTGTCCCGGAAAATCTGAAAAAAGAAACCATCGAAATGCTGGACCGGTTCAGACAAAACCAGCGACTCTCCCGCTACGAAACCCGGCGGTTCACCAAAGACGGCCGAATGCTGGATGTCGTGATCTGGGCCGCCTCCTACACCTGGTCACAAGATCGATCCGGAGAACATTTCGTAATTTTAAGAGATATCACGGAAGAAAACGGCTGGCCGCCAATAACCAAACCATCATGCGCATCAGCGCGGCATTGCCCGAATATCCGGAACTCGAAGATCTCATGGACTACATTACCCGGGAAATAAAAGGGCTGTTGAAAACCGAAGGGGCTGTCGTTCTCCTGTATGACGAAATCAAAAACGACCTTTTTTTTCTGGGAGCATCTTATGATGACTCGGATACGGAACAGCGGGCCAGAAAAATCCGGTTTGCCCTGGATGAAGTGCTGGCAGGCAAGGTACTTGAAACCGGAAAACCGGCTCTGGACAACAACGCAGACCGGTCAGCAAACCCCTATCCGGAACGGGACCGTAAGATGGGGTACAAAACCCGCAGCATCCTGTGCGTTCCCGTTCGAAGCGACAGCCGTATCACCGGCATTTTATGCGCGATCAACAAAAAACAGAACCAGTTTGATGACCATGACATGGAATTAATGACCATGATCGCCAGTACTGTGGGAATCTCCATTGAAAATGCCCGGTTTGCGAAAGCTTTGAAAGAGGCTTACTTGGATGTGGCCTCCATGAACCGGGCCAAGGACAAGGCCATCAATCATCTGTCTCACGAATTAAAGACCCCGGTAGCCGTGCTCACCGGATCTTTGCAGATTCTCAAGAAAAAATTGTCGGAACTGCCCCAGGTCAAAACCGCTTCCACGCTGGAACGAATTCAGCGAAATCTGAACCGCATCGTGGAAATCCAGGAAGAAACCACAGATATCATGGACAAAAAAATCTACGCGGCAAGGGATATGCTTCAGGTCATGATCCAGACCTGCAGAGACGAACTGGCCACGCTGATTGAGCAGCATCTGGATGAAGAAAATCCCATGGAAGTGGTCATGGCGGTAATCGAACGGGAGTTCAGCTCACCCGCTTTAAACAACCGGGATATCGACCTGAACCGTTCGCTTAAAGATCTGTTTGAAAGCATGAAACCCGCATTTTCATTCAGAGACCTGGACATCTCTCTGAATCTGGAAAAAAATTTGCCTAAAATCCGTCTGCCCAAAGATGTGTTTGAAAAAACCCTGACCGGACTGATCAAAAACAGCATTGAAAACACCCCGGACCACGGCCGCATTGACATCTCCACCCGGCGCAAAGACAGCAGTGTTGTCTTTACGGTGCATGATTTCGGCGTGGGCATTGAAACGGAAGACCAAAAACGGATTTTTGAAGGATTTTTTTCGGTCCAGAAAACAGCGGACTACTCCACTAAAACCCCGTATGATTTCAATGCTGGCGGCAAAGGGGTTGATCTCCTGCGCATCAAGCTGTTTGCCGACCGCCTGGGATTTTCCATTCAAATGGAATCTTGCCGGTGCCGCTTTCTGCATGACCATCCGGGGGAAACCTGTCCGGGGAATATTGAACAATGCCGGTTCTGCAACCATACATCGGACTGCCTGTATTCAGGATATTCTATATTTTCAATCAGTTTTCCCGGTGAAAAAAAAATATAAAAAAATTCTTTGACAAACTGGAATTAATTGAATTACAACTAAAGTTGTACCGAGACTGAGCGCTCGTTCTGCCTTGAGCCCGGACATTTAAAACGATTTTTTTAGCCCTGTATCACACAGAAAACCCATAGATTTGGCAAACTCTTTTTCCAAGGGGGATTCATGAATCGGTTGCACCAGTTGAGCTTTTTCGACATTTATGAAAAAAACGCCCGGCTATTCAAAGACAAAACGGCCCTTCACTGGTGTGATCAGGAAACCAGTTTTTCAGACCTGTATGACCAAACCCAGAGCCTCGCGGTCGGACTTTCATCGCTGGAGACCGGGACGCGCGTGGCGGTTTTGTGCAAAAACCATCCGATTTTTTTCCATCTTTTTGGCGCCGCATCCGCTCTGAACCTGACGCTGGTGCTGATCAACCGGCGCCTGTCTGACAATGAAATCGGCCATATTGTCGAAGACACGACACCCCGGATCATTGTCAGCGACAATGACATGGCGACCCGGGCATCCCGCCTGGTATCCAAATATCCGTTTCTGGATCAGCTCCTGGTGGTGGACGGACCCGATGAAACCCTTTCACCATGGTACCGGAAACCGGAAGGGTTTACGCCGTCTGCCTGTCAAACCAATGTGCCGTTTTTGATCATTCATACGGCAGCGGTTCAGGGTAAGCCCAGGGGGGCTGTTTTGAGCCAGGAAAACATTCTGCTGTCCAATCTTCAAATGATCCGGTATTACGATCTGGGACCCTCCGCTTGTGCGGCAGACATCCTGCCGCTGTTTCACATCATGGGCGTGAACCTGGCCCTGGCCACCCTCCAGGCAGGCGGAAAAAACGCCATCCTTGAAAAATTCGATCCCGTCCTGACCCTCACCACTGTCCAGGATCAGGACGTAACCCATCTGGGGTCTTTTCCCCCCATATTAGCTCACCTTTTAGATGAAATTGACACACATTCATATGATCTGACCAGCCTGAAACTTGCTGCCGGTTTGGATGCCCCGGACACGGTCAAACGATGGGAATCCACCACCGGCACCCCCTTCTGGACCATGTACGGCCAGACGGAAACCTCCGGCCTGATCACTTTTTCCCCGTATTTTAAACGCCCGGGATCCGCCGGAGCGATCTCGCCGCTGGTGGACATCCGAATCGCCGATGACTTTGACCGGGTCCTGACCGCCGGAGAAACCGGTGAGATCCTTGTCAAGGGTCCGCTGGTCTTTCAGGGATACTGGAACGCACCAGAACTGAATGCTCACACATTCCGGCACGGATGGCATCATACCGGAGATCTGGGCATGATGGATCCGGACGGATTCCTATTTTTCAAAGGAAGAAAAGCGGAAAAGGAACTGATCAAGCCGGGCGGTGAAAATGTATTTCCAGCGGAAGTGGAACAAGCCATTATGAAGCATGATGCCGTCAAAGAGGTGTGTGTATTCGGTGTGCCGGACCCCAAATTCGGCGAAGGCATTAAAGCGGTATGCAGTCTGCACCCGGACAGAAATTTGACGGCAGACGAGTTGATCCGGTTTACCGGATCCATCATCGCCGGTTATAAAAAACCCCGGTCCGTGGAATTCGTAATGGATCTTCCCAAGACGGCGGACGGCACCATTGACCGGGAAAAAATAAAACAGCAGTATTCGTGAACCCAAACCCGTTATGTATTTGAAAAACCTGTTTTTTGGGCGGCAAAAGTAAAGATTTTTTCCAATAACCTAAAGCATTTGGATTCTTTATGGCGCAATTAAACATTTCCGACGTAACCCTTTCCTTTGGCGGTCTCAAGGCGTTGTCCCATGTGGACATGGCCATTGAGCCGGGATTGATCACCTCCATCATCGGACCCAACGGGGCGGGAAAAACCAGCATGCTCAACTGCATCTCCGGATTTTACCATCCCACTGCAGGAAAGATCACTTATGAGGACAAGGATCTGACCCATGCCTCCCCGCACCAGATCTCCAACATGGGCATTGCCCGGGCTTTCCAGAACCTGGAACTGTTTTCCGGGCTGTCGGTGCTGGACAACCTGATGCTTGCCCGTCACCAGAACCTGACCTACTCTTTTTTTCATGCCGCGATTTTTTTTGGGAAAACGTCCCGGGTGGAAGCGGAAAACAGAACTTACGTAGAAGACATCATCGACTTCATGGAACTGGAGGCTTATCGGAAAAGCCTGGTGGGCAATCTGAGCTACGGTATCCAAAAAAAAGTGGAAGTAGCCAGGGCCCTGACGCTGGGTCCGGAAATTCTGCTTCTGGATGAACCCATGGCCGGCATGAATATCCAGGAAAAGGAAGACATCGTCCGATTCATCATGGACATTCAAAAGGAACGCAATATCACCGTGGTGCTGGTGGAACACGATCTAGGGGTGGTGATGGACATCTCCGACCGGATCTATGTTCTGGATTTCGGGGAGATCATCGGATCCGGCACACCGGATGAGGTCTCCAACAATCCCAAAGTGATCGAAGCCTATATCGGGGAGGAGTAATCAATATGAGTCACAATGAACACCTGCTGAAATTTTCCATCCCCCAACTGCTCAGGTGGCGGGTTACTGAAACCCCCAAACTCACGGCCCTGCGGGAAAAGGACTACGGCATCTGGAACACCTATACCTGGGAAGAATATTATGGTTTTGTCCGGAAAACCGGCATGGGCCTGAAAGCCATCGGCATTGAAAAGGGGGATACCATTGCCATTATTTCCGACAATATTCCTGAACTGCTGTTTGTTGCCATCGGCGGCCATGCCATCGGCGCCATCTCCGCCGGTATCTATCAGACTACCATGCCGGCGGAGATCGCCCAGATCATCCAGTATCTCAAGGTATCCATCGTGTTCTGCGACAACCAGGAGCAGGTGGACAAGGTGCGGGAGGTGAGAGAACAGATTCCCAATGTCCGGAAGGTCATTTTCGAAGATCCCAGGGGTATGCGGGACTATATGAAAGACGACTGGTACATTGATATTCAGGACCTTTACAAAATGGGAGAAGATGCCCATGCCAGAGACCCGGATCTGTTTGAATCACTGGTGGACCAGGGCAAACCCGGGGATGTCTGCCACCTGTGCCTGACCTCGGGCACCACAGGGCTCCCCAAAGGCACCATGATGACGCATCGCAATTACATCAACATGGGGGTCCGCATCACCCAGGTGGATCCGCTGGAAAAACCGATGAATATGTGTCGTTTCTGCCGTTCGCCTGGATCGGAGAACAGATGAACTCCTTTGGTGTGGCCATGGCCACGGGAATCACCATCAACTTCCCTGAATCCGTTGAAACCGCCATGTCCGACCTAAAGGAGATCGGGCCCCATTTCATGTTTGGTGCCCCCAGGATCTATGAAGGCATCCGATCGGAAATCTGGTTGAAGATCGACCAGTCCTACTGGCTTAACAAGCTGCTGTACAACTATTTCATCAAAGTGGGCATTGAGGCGGCCGGATACCGCATGACCGGCAGGCCGATGACATTCTGGCTGCAGTTCAGGGCCTGGCTGGGAAAACAGCTGATTTTCCGGCCCCTGGTGAACCAGATCGGGCTGTTGAGGCTGCGCCGGGCCTATACCGGCGGGGCTGCCCTGGGACCGGAGCTGTTCACATTTTACCAGGCCATCGGAGTCAACCTCAAACAGATCTACGGCCAGACCGAGATCACAGGGATCGCTTACATGCACAGAGACGGAGACATCCGGCCTGAAACCGTGGGCAAACCCCTGCCCGGCACGGAATGCAAAATCTCCGATGACGGAGAAATCCTGTCTAAGTCCCTATCTGTCTCTCCGGGGTACTTTGAACTGCCTGAAAAAACCGAAGAGCTGCTGGAAGGCGGGTGGCTGCATTCCGGTGATGCCGGTTTCATTGATGACAACGGTCACCTGGTGGTCATTGACCGGGTATCGGATGTGATGCACACCCGGGCCGGGGAGATGTTTTCACCCATGTTTCTGGAAAACGCCCTCAAATTCAGCCCTTATATCAAAGAGGCGGTGATTTTCGGCAACCAGAAGGATTACGTGGCGGCGCTCATCAACATCGATCCCATTGTCGTGGGAAAATGGGCCGAAGACAGAGGCTTGTCCTATACCACATACATGGATCTGTCAAAAAAAGAAAAAGTGGCCGACCTGATCATGGAACAGGTGATTGATGTCAATTCCCGGGCGGAGAAGGAACATTTTAAAATCAAGCGCTTCGCCCTGCTGTACAAGCTGCTGGACGTGGATGACGGCGAACTGACCAAAACCGGCAAGATCCGCCGCAAATTTGTTCAGGAACGGTACCAGGAACTTTATGAAGCCCTGTATGATGAGAACATCACTGAAAAAGAGGTGGAAGCGTCTTTCCAGTATCAGGACGGACAAACCACTTCCGTGAAAACCCGGATCGCATTTTACACGGTGAAAGGAGTCTGATGAGTTATTTTTTCAAATTGTAGTCAGTGGGATTGTGGTGGGGTCCATCTATGCCCTGGCCGCCCTGGGACTGGTGCTTGTCTACAAATCCAGCCGGGTTGCCAATTTCGCCCATGGCCAGATCATTGCCGCAGGTGCGTTTATCACATTTTTTCTCACCGTCCGGCTGGGAGTGCCGATCTTTTTTTCATTCCTGGCATCCATGCTCATCACCTTTTTTCTGGCCATGAGCGTGGAACGAATCTTTCTGCGCCGCCTGATCGGTGAGCCCATCATCTCGGTCATCATGGTGACCATCGGGCTGGCCTCCATTTTTGACGGTCTGATCTACCTGACTCCGTTCGGATCGGAAAACTTTTCATTTCCAGTATTTCTGCCCACCGAATCCATTGTAGTGGGCGGGGTGTCCATTTCCTGGACCCAGCTGGTGGGGGTGATCATCACCTTTGTGCTCATCGGGGGCTTTTCCTGGTTCTTTAAAAAATCTACGGTGGGCATCTCCATGCGAGCCGTGTCCGACGACCAGTTCGGGTCCATGTCCGTGGGCATATCCGTTCCACGGGTATTCGGGCTGGCTTGGGCCACGGCCGGACTGTCCGCTGCGGCTGCCGGATGCATCATCGGCAACATCACGGGCCTGAATTTCGAGACCCTCCACGCCTTCGGCATCGTGGTGTTTCCCGTGGTCATTCTGGGGGGCCTGGATTCCATACTGGGGGCCGTAGTGGCGGGAATCATCATGGGGCTGATCCAGCAGTTTGCCTCCGGGTATCTGGACGGCAATTTCGGTCTCAACGGTACCGGTGATGTCATGCCGTATATCATTTTGTTGATCATCCTTCTATTTAAACCACATGGATTGTTCGGCATCCATGAAATTGAGCGGGTGTAGCCTATGTCACAGAATCGGTGGTTAGCGACGGGAAATTTTTTCACCTCTTACAAAGAAGAACAGAGAACCTTTTTCACTCACCTGGACCGGACCATCTTCACCTGTTTTCTGGTCATTTTGTTCGGGTGGCCCTGTTGTTTGAAATCAGCAACAAGTACATGCTGGTGCTGGACAATATCCTGATCGCCATCGTGGCGGTCATGGGCCTGAACCTGCTGCTGGGGTTCGCCGGTCTCATCTCCATCGGGCATGCCGCATTCGTGGGCATCGGGGCCTATACCGTGGCTTCCTTCAGCCAGATGATCGGGGACAACCACATGTTTATCACCCATTTCTGGCCGGTACTCATCGTGTGTGCCGGTATCATGGGAGCGGCCTTCGGGGCGTTTGTCGGCCTGCCGGCCCTGCGGCTTAAGCATCTGTACCTGGCCATTGCCACGCTGTCGTTCCAGATGATATTTGAATGGTTCATTCAGTTCATGAGCTTTTTCAACCAGGGCCAGACCATCTACGTCGGGCGGGTTCACTGGTTCACCGGCCAGGTGGGGAGAAATGAGCATTACGTGTTCTGGTATTATGTCATCCTGACCCTGGTGGTGATCCTCGGATTTGGGGTCAGAAACCTGCTGAAAACCAAATACGGGCGTTGCCTGGTGGCGGTGCGTGACAATGACCGGGCCGCCGATGCCATGGGCATGAACCCCGGACTCACCAAGGTGTATGCCTTTGCCCTGGCCGGATTTTTCGCCGGTGTGGCCGGAGCCCTGCATGCCTACCTTTACCGGGGCGTGGGGTTTGAATCCTTTACCCTGCACGCATCGGTCGGGTACCTGGCCATGGCCATTGTCGGAGGCTTAGGTACGCTGAACGGCATCTTCTGGGGACCGGTGGCCATCAAGTTTCTGGACCTGCAGGTGGAGCAGTTCTCTGAAATTGTGGGTCATTATCTGACATCCGCCCCGAACGTGGCCACGGCGTTGAAGCCTTTAAGCTTTGGTCTGGTGATCGTCTTGTTTCTGATGTATGAACCCCGGGGGATTGCCAACTGGTGGCGCATTGCCAAATCCTATACCAAGCTGTGGCCGTTCCGCTACTGACCGTGCGGCACCCGCTCCGGCTTTAAACATATTGCAGGTCATAACCCCAAACTTAGGAGGCAGGTATCATGAAGAACAAAACCACATTAATTTTCAACGTATTTTTGGTTATTGTGTTCGTATTTGCATTCACCCTGCCGGCAAGTGCCGGCAAAACATACAAACTGGGGATGTCTCTGGCCATCACCGGCCCCACATCCGATGCGGGGAACCCCTATGCCAAAGGGGCGGAAGATTGGTTCAAATTCGTCAATGAGACCGACTATCTGGGAGACGGAGACAAAATCGACTGCCCTATCCGGGATGACCAGTATAAAAATGATACCACCAAACGGTTTTTTGAAGAATTTCTGGATGATGATATCCTGATTTTCCTCAGTTATGCCACCGGTGCCAACCTGGCATTGAAACGGGATTTCGAGGAAGTGAAGATTCCTGTCATCCCCGCGTCTTATCATGAAGGCCTGATTGTGGATGCCAACTATACCTTCATGCCTGTGGCCACCTACTCGGAAAATGCCGTGGGGCTGGCCGAGTATGTGGTAGAAAAACATCAGGGAACCGATACCCCGAAAGTCGCGTTTTTTATTCATCCCTCCGCATTCGGCCGGGGACCCCTGGAAGACACCCAGAAAGCCATTTCCGAAGGATTGAAAATCGACATCATTGAAGTGGTGGAACACGGCACGGACCTGGACAACACCGCCATGCTCCAGCGGCTTCAGAGCAAGGGAGTTCAGTACGTGATCTGTCATACGGTACAGACCCCGGTGGCCACCATGCTCACCGATGCTCAACGGCTGGGGGTCTCAGCCACCACTTTTGGAGAAGAAGGCAAACTCACTTTCTTAGGTGCCCACTACACCGGTGGCTCTGACCTGATCGCCCTGGCCGGCACGGCTGCAGAAGGCTACATCTGGGCCGATTCGTACAACCTGACTTCGGAAAACAACGAAGGGGCCAAAAAACAGCTGGAACTGGCCCAACGATACGGCCGGGATGACAAGGCTGCCAACTCCCACAATTACGGTGCCGGCATCCTGGCAGCCCAAATCGCCACCGAAGCCATTAAAATGGCCAAAACGGACAGGCTGGAAGTCACCCGGGAAAACCTGTACATCGTGATGCAGAAAATGAACTTCAACTCCTTTGTCGCCGCCGGACCGGTGACTTATTCCCCCACCGACCGAATTGGTGTGGATGTCCAAAACATCTATGTGGCACAAGACGGGGTGTTCAAAAAAATCCAGTCCTTTGAATCCCAGTACATTCGAAAAGTCCGGGCCGGCCGGTAACCCAAGTCGGGATATTCCCGGAAAAAATCAGACCGTATGACAGATAACTGACAATCTTCAGATAATAAAACAACCCTGCTGAAGCGAATTCTTTGTTTCAGCAGGGTCAACCCCAAACCAGAGAAACTATACATGGAAACAAATCTGCTGGAAGTTAACAATATTGAAGTGGTCTACAATGACATCATTCAGGTATTGCGGGGTGTGAGTCTTTCTGTTCCCAAAGGCAGTATCGTGGCATTGCTGGGCACGAACGGGGCCGGAAAAACCACCACCCTGCGGGCCATCTCTGGACTGCTGAAGCCGGAAAACGGGGCTATCCGGGAGGGGCATATCACCTTTGACGAGACAGACACGACCCAGATGCTGGGGACTGAAGTGGTCAAACTCGGTGCCGTAATGGTGCCCGAAGGTCGCCGGGTGTTCAAACATCTGACCGTGAACGAGAACATCATTGTCGGTTCCATCACCCGGAAAGACGGGGCATCAGCCATCAAAAAAGACAATGACCTAATGTATAAGCACTTTCCCCGATTGTCCAATGTTACCAACCGTATGGCAGGATACAGCTCCGGCGGAGAACAGCAGATGATCGCCATTGCCAGGGCCCTGATGGCAGCCCCCAAAATGCTGATGCTGGATGAACCTTCCCTGGGCCTGGCCCCGCTCCTGGTGAAGGAGATATTCAACAATATACAGCGCATCAACAAAGAGCTTGAGACCACCATTCTTGTGGTGGAGCAGAATGCCAAGGTGGCCCTGGCGGTTTCCGACTATGCCTATATCATGGAATCCGGAAAAATCGTTCTGGAAGGCCCTTCCAAGGAACTGCAGAACAATCCGGATGTCAAGGAATTCTACATGGGCATTACCAAGGGGGGTGGACGGAAATCATTCAAGGAAGTAAAATCCTATAAGCGTCGCAAACGCTGGATGTAGACTTTAACAGTTAGGAGCACAACATGAAAATTCTGGTGGGATATGACGGTGGAGAAGAAGGACGGCTGGCGCTTTCCCTGGCCCGGGATACCGCAGTTTTTCACAATGCCTTTGTCCATGTGATCACCTCCATGGAAGGAGGGAGTTCGGAAAGACAGGCTGATATTCTGACAGCGGAAAAAAATCTGAATTTCGCCAAAAGCCTTCTGGCGCATGCCCATATTGACTGTGATTGCCAGCAAAGCGTCCGGGGCATGTCCGCCGGAGAGGACCTGGTAAAATTTGCCGAGGAAAATGAAATCAACCGTATTTTTCTAGGCATCCGGAAGAAATCCCGGGCACAGAAAGCCATTTTAGGATCCACGGCCCGGTATGTGATTCTCAAAGCGCCCTGCCCGGTCACGACCGTGAAATTCGACCTGGACAACATATCCACCCAGGACCTCATCAAAGACCGCCGAATTCTGGTGGTGGATGATGAACCGGATATACTGGAGACCATTGAAGAACTCATGGACATGTGCATTCTGGATTCGGCGGCATCGTTTGATGCCGCCCGGAAAAAACTGGATGAATCCACCTATGACCTGGCCATCCTGGATATCATGGGAGTCCGTGGGTATGATATACTGGCCCTTGCCAAGGATAAGGAGATCCCGGCACTGATGCTGACCGCCCATGCCCTGACCCCGGAAAATCTGAAAGAATCCATCAAAAAAGGGGCGGATGCCTATATTCCCAAAGATGAGCTGGCCAACCTGCCCACCCATGTGGCCGACGTCATCCGGAACCGGATTCACGGAAACCGGGGATATGGTGCATGGTTTTCCAAACTCAAGCCCTTTTTTGACAAATCCTTTGGGTCCGGATGGCAGGAGAAAGATAGCAATTTCTGGAATTCGTTCAACGACAAATACGGCAGATAAACAGTTGTCTTTTTTTTAATTTGTGCTAAAAATGGTGATATGAAAACGAATTCTGTCAAAAACGGCCTGGTGATGGTCTGTCTTTTTTTTCTATTCTGTGGGTGTTCATCAGAGGCGGAAAAAAAGGCACAGTTCCTTTCTGAGGGAAAAAAAATTTATTGAAAACGGAGACAACAGCAACGCAGTCATTCAGCTGAAAAATGCGGTCGAAATCGATCCAGATTCCGTTCAGGCCTGGGAACTTCTGGCCCAGGCTTATTTGAAGATGGGAGATACCCAGCGGGGGTTCAACAGCCTGTTGCGGCTGGAGCAGCTCGATCCCAACGATCCGGATACAGTCATTCAGGTGGCTTCTTTTTATCTGCTGGCACAACAGATAGAGGAAGCTGAAACCCGGGTTACCCGGGTTTAGAAATACAGCCGGACCATATTCCGGCCCTGTACCTTCAGGCAGGACTGTTAAGCCGAAGCCCGGAAAATCTGGATCAACTCGCCGGCATTTACGAAAAAATCCGAACCATTGACCCTCGCCAGCCCAAGGCCTATCTGGCACTGGCCAGAATTTATGCGGCCAGGGCCAGGTACGCAGATGCTGAATCCAGCCTGAAAAAAGCCCTGGAACTGGAACCTGATTCTGAACGGGTTTACAAGACCCTGTTTGACTTCTACATTTCCCGCAATAATATGGCAGCCGCAGAAGCATTGATTGAAAATCGCATCACGCAGGCGCCTTCGGACCCGGATCCCCATATATTTTTAGGAAGCTTTTACCTGACACGCAAAGATTTTGATAAAGCGGCGCATCAATTTTCTTCGGCCCTGGAAAAAGCCCCAAAAAACCTCAATGCCCACATGTTAACCGCTGACCTGCATTCCCGACAGCAGATTCAACGATGCAGAGTCTTATATCCGCAAAGCCGTGAACCTGGCCTCGGACAACCACGGGATACTGACCGCCTGTGCAGACTTTTATTTTTCCCGGAAAATGATCTCTCAATCACAAGAGATAGTGGATAATATCTTGAATCAGCGGCCCGGTTTCTTCCCAGCCAGAATCCTTAAAGGCAAAATTCTGGCTGAAACCAATGATCTGGATGCCGCAGAGGCGTTATTTCGAAAATTGATCCAGGAAGATCCGGAATCCGGCCAGGCATACTACCTGCTGGGATCGGTTTTGGAAAAAAAGAATGATACGGCACAGGCCAAATCGCTGCTGGCCACTGCGCTTGAAAAAACACCAAACCTGTATCAGGCCCGCCTACTGCTGGGAAAAATCCATCTCCGGGAGGGGGATATGGCACTGGCGGAAACCCATGCCAGACAGATCCTTAAACAAGTGCCGGATCACTACCAGGCAGGGATTCTCCTGGGGAACACCCTGATGGAGACCCAGCAGACTTTGGAGGCCCGATCGATTTTTGAAACGCTGGCACAAGCCGCCCCTGGAAATCCAATAGCGTTTTATCGCCTGGGAATCCTTGAGCAGACAGAAAATAATGCTGACCGGGCAATCATTCATCTGAATCAGGCCCTGCAGATCGATCCGGATCTGATGGATGTATTTTCCAGCCTGATCGCTTTGTATGCCACGCAACAAAAATTTGATCAGGCAATGGCGCGCTGTGACGAACATTTTGCCGCCAGGGGGGAAGACCCTGAGATAGCGGCTGTGATTCTCAACCTTAAAGGCAATATTCTTCTGGCGGACAATCAGCTGGAAAGTGCTTTAAACACCTATAAACAGGCTATTGCCCAGAACCCTTCCTTTATCACACCGTATCTGAGTCTGGGAAAAATTTTCACGGCCCAGAACCGCATTGCGGATGCGATTCAGATATACACGGCTCTCCTTGAAAAACACCCGGAACAAGCGTCTGCCCATACCCTGGCAGGTACGCTTTACGAGCGGCAGGAACAGGTCGAGCTGGCGCAGACCCACTACAAAAAAGCGCTGGAAATCGATCCTGATCTTATTCCGGCTCTCAACAACCTGGCTTACCTCTACGCGGATCAGGGAATCCATCTGGACCAGGCTCTGGATCTGGCCAGACAGGCCAGACGACAGACCCGGCAGGTGCCTGCGGTCATGGACACGCTGGGGTGGGTTTACTTCAAAAAGCCCTTTATGACAGTGCTGTCATGGAATTTGAAGCGGCCATTGACATTGACGGGTCCAACCCCATTTTCTTCTATCATTTAGGTCTGGCCTACCATGAACTGGGGCGGTCCGGGGATGCCAGAACCGCGCTGGAGAATGCTTTACGGATTCAATCCGATTTCAAGGGGGCGGAAAAGGCCCGAATAATTCTGGAAGAGCTCTGATCCTCCTCCCGGTTGGTTCCCGTCGGCTCAGGCTAACACGCACACCTCATCGGGAAACCGGGTCAATCGTTCCAGCCCGGTTTCTGTGACAAGCCAGGTGTTTTCGATTCCCATGACCCCCTTACCCGGCAGAATCACTTTGGGTTCCAAAGCCAGGACCATGCCCGATGCCAGCGCCATGGTCTGGCCCTTGGCGATAAACGGAAATTCATCCAATTCAATACCTAAGCCATGGGCCGTAAACCGGATTTTCGGATAGGCCGCTCCCATAAAATAATCCCCATACCCCAGATCATCGGCCATGGCGATCATCTGTTCATAGAGGTCTCCTGTCACAGCCCCCGGAACCGCGGCCCGGCTCACCGCGTCCTGGATTGACAGCATGGCTTCGTGGGCGTTTTCCAGGTCACCCGGCACAGGCCCCAAAGAAAAAATCCGTGCATGATCCGCAAGATATCCGTCCAGCGAAAACACGTAATCCACCAGCACCGGTTCATTGGCGCGGATCACATCCCGGCCCGGGCCCTGGCCGATACTGGGATTAAGCCCGGCCCCGGCCGTGGGAGAAGCGAACGCACCCGGCACAGCCGCGCCGGCCCCGCACATGATGTGGCCGTAAAACAGATCATTGTCCCACATCCGCATACGGATCAGTCCCTGATGCCCCAGTTTTCGCGCATGGGCTTCCAGCAGCCCGGCCAGTTCGATCTCCGGCATCCCGAGCTTGATCAGCGCCATCACTTGTTCTGCCACCCGGTCCGCCATGAAGGCCGCCTTCCGGATGCACTGGATCTCAAATTCGGACTTCACAGCCCGCTGAGACCGAATTTCAAAAGACACATCCTGAATGACGGAAGTGTTGAAAATCTTTTTGAACATCAGATACTGGGAAGTGGGCAGCACATCCAGTTCCATACCCAGTTTTTCAGGCAGATCCAGGCCATGATCCCTCAAGGCTCCCGGAATTTTTTCGGACTCAAAACCGGAATCACCGGCCAATGGGTCTCGGCCCTGGCCCGTTCCACATTCTTGAACACCATGAGCACAACATCCCCGTCATCCGGAACATAGAGCCATCCGTTCTGGGTAGTGCCGGTGAAGTAAAACAGATCTGCTTTTTGGAGGACCAGGGCCCCGTCAAGGCCCTGGTTTTCAACCGGTTCTGAAAATCATGAATCCGGGTCGTCAGTTCCTTTGCCGGAACAATACTGCACAGCTGTTCATCAATATTCATAAAACCCTTTGCCGGTTTTTCTGCCCAGCCAGCCCACTTCCACATATTTTCTGAGCAATGGGCAGGGCCGGTATTTGGAATCCTTGAACCCTTCATACAAGGTTTCCATAATAGCCAGACAGGTATCCAGACCGATGAGATCGGCCAAGGCTAGGGGCCCCATGGGATGATTCATGCCCAAGCGCATCACGGTGTCGATATCTTCCGCTGTTCCCACGCCCTGATAAAGGCAGAACACGGCCTCATTGATCATGGGAAGAAGAATCCGGTTGGCAATGAAACCGGGATAATCGCTGGCCTGTGCCGGAGTCTTGCCGAATTTTTCCGACAGTTTCCAGGTGATGTCAAAGGTTTCATCCGAAGTGGCAATGCTTCGAATCACCTCCACCAGCTTCATCACCGGGACCGGGTTCATGAAATGCATGCCGATGACCTTGTCCGGCCGGGAGGTCTGTGCCGCAATCCGGCCGATGGGAATGGAAGAGGTGTTAGTGGACAGAATGACATGTTCAGGACAAATTTTGTCCAGATCCTTAAATATATTGAATTTCAGATCTTCCCGTTCCACGGCGGCTTCCACCAGAAAATCCACCTTGGCCATATCGTTTAGATCCGTGGTGGTGGTGATCCGTTCCAAAACAGCGGTTTTGTCCGCTTCGCTGATCTTTTCCTTTTTGACCATCCGATCCAGGTTTTGGTGATAAAGGCCATTCCCTTGTCGCAGAATTCCGGTTTGATATCGCTCATGATCACTGACAGACCGGCAACTGCAGCCACCTGGGCAATGCCGTTGCCCATCTGGCCGGCACCAATTACACCAAAAGTCTTTATATCCATTTTTTCTCCTGTTAAATGTTTAAGTCATTATCGTTCCATTGATGGCATCACCGACGAACCACCAGAGCCACGGCTTCTCCACCGCCTAAACACAGACAAGCCAGTCCCTGATGGACATCTCTTTTTTTCATTTCATACAGCAATGTGGTCAACACCCTTGCACCGGATGCGCCGATGGGATGTCCTAATGCCACAGACCCGCCATTGACATTGACTTTTTCAGGATTCAGCTCCAACACCTTATTGATGGCGCTCGATGTCCCGGAAAATGCCTCGTTGATCTCGAACAGATCGATATCGCCAGCATTGATCCCTTCTTTTTTCAACACCTTGGGGATGGCATAAATCGGTGCCATCAGCACATATTTCATGTCTATGCCATAGGAAGCCTGGGCACCGATTTGAGCCATGATGGGGCAACCCAGTTCCTTTGCCTTTTTTCACTCATGACCACCACGGCGGACGCACCGTCTGATATGATGGAGGCATTACCGGCCGTGCCCACCCCATCTTTCTTAAACGCGGGTTTCATTTTGGACAGCCGTTCCAACGTGGTTTCCTGGGGGCATTCATCCGTGTCAAACAGTTTGGGGTCCCCTTTTCGCTGGGGCACGTGCACCGGCATGATCTCATCTTTGAACCGGCCCGATGCCACGGCATCGCAGGCCCGGCGGTAGGATTCGGCCGCATACCGGTCCTGGTCCTCACGGGACACTTCCCAGCGTTCCGAACACAGCTCATTGGACATGCCCATGTGAAAATCATTCACAATATCCCACAATCCGTCATGGATCATGTGGTCCTCGATCCGGCCGGGACCCATGCGGTGCCCCCAGCGGGCCTTGTCCATGTAGTAAGGTGCCTTGCTCATGGTCTCCATGCCACCGGCCACCACTACATCGGCGTCCCCGCACTGGATGGCCTGGGCTGCCAGCATCACTGCCTTCAGAGATGATCCGCACACTTTGTTTACGGTAATGGCTTCCACTTCCCAGGGCAGCCCGGCCTTGACCACGGCCTGTTTGGCAGGGTTTTGGCCGTAGCCGCATGGCAGCACCATGCCCATGATGCATTCATTGACCTGGGAAGATTCGATACCGGCGCGTACGACGGCTTCCTTGATGACCATGCCCCCCAGATCGGTGGCCCTATGGTACTCAGCATCCCACCGAAACTACCCAGTGGTGTTCGGACGGCGCTGACGATGACGGCATTCTCCATGGATTGCTCTCCTTGTGCTTGTTCTGTCATTAATCGCTATATTGCAGCTGTAATCTATCAACTGTTTTTGTCCATTGCAAGTGTTTTCCCGCCAGGGCGGCACTCTGCCGAAATTTGAAATACAGGCGGCATTGTTCCTGTTTCCAGCAGGTTAAACCGGAGGATTACATGTTTCGGCGGTACTTGCCCCCCACTTCGTACAACGCACCCGTGATGGTACCTAAAGAACAGACCTTCACGGTCTCCATCAGCTCCGCAAACATGTTCCCGCCGCACAAAGCCGTCTCCTGGAGCCGTTTCAGGGCTATTTCCCGTTCATTCTGGTGAGTCGCCTTGAACGCATCCAGCCGTTCCAGCTGGACGTCTTTCTGGGCCTCAGTTGCTCTTGACAGCTCCAGATGATTGGCAAGATCCGCATAATCCGCATCCGGGTCCTCAAAGGTGTTGATGCCGATCAGCGGCAGCTTGCCTGAATGTTTGAGATGCTCGTAATACATGGACTCTTCCTGGATCTTGCCCCGCTGATACCCGGTCTCCATGGCACCCAGGACCCCACCCCGCTCGGTGATGCGCTCGAATTCCACCAGCACGGCTTCTTCCACCAGGTTCGTGAGCTCATCCACGATAAAAGAGCCCTGGAGCGGGTTTTCGTTTTTAGCCAAACCCCATTCCCGGTTGATGATCAGCTGGATGGCCAAAGCCCGCCGTACCGATTCCGCAGACGGGGTGGTGATGGCTTCGTCAAACGCATTGGTGTGCAGCGAATTGCAGTTATCGTAAATGGCGCATAACGCCTGGAGCGTGGTGCGGATGTCGTTGAATTGAATATCCTGAGCATGCAGGGAGCGGCCCGAGGTCTGGATATGGTATTTAAGCTTCTGAGATTTGTCATTGCCCTTGTACTTGTACCGCATGGCCACGGCCCAAATGCGGCGGGCCACCCGGCCGATCACTGTGTATTCCGGGTCCATGCCGTTGGAAAAGAAAAAGGACAGGGACGGGGCGAATTCATCAATGTCCATACCCCTTGACAGGTAGTATTCCACATAGGTAAACCCGTTGGCCAGGGTCAACGCCAGCTGGGTGATGGGGTTGGCCCCGGCTTCGGCAATATGATACCCGGAAATGGACACGGAATAAAAATTTTTCACCTGGTGATCAATGAAATACTGCTGGATATCCCCCATCATTTTCAAGGCAAATTCAATGGAAAAAATGCAGGTATTCTGCCCCTGATCCTCCTTGAGGATATCAGCCTGGACCGTACCCCGCACCGAAGACAGGGCAAAGGTCCTGATTTTTGCGGCTTCCTTTTCATCGGGTTTGCGGCCGTGATCTTTTTCAAATTTATCCATCTGCTGATGGATGGCTGTATTCAGGAACATGGCCAGCATCATGGGGGCCGGGCCGTTAATGGTCATGGACACCGAGGTGTTGGGGGCGCACAGGTCAAACCCGTCATAAAGGACCTTGACATCCTCGAGCGTGCAGATGCTCACCCCGGAAGTGCCGATCTTGCCGTAGATGTCAGGTCGCCGGTCAGGGTCAAACCCGTAAAGGGTTACCGAATCAAACGCCGTGGACAGCCGCTTGGCAGGATAGGCGGAAGACAAAAGTTTGAACCGGCGGTTGGTGTCGCCCGGCCCGCCTTCTCCGGCAAACATCCGGGTGGGGTCTTCATCGGCCCGTTTCAACGGAAACACACCGGCGGTATAGGGGAACTGGCCGGCAAAATTTTCCTTTCTCATCCACCGGTACTGGTCTCCTGGATCGGAAAACCCAGGCCGTGCGATCTTGGGAATTTTTGAGTGGGACAGGGACGTTGTATACAAGGGTACCCGAAATTCCCTGTCTCTGACCTGGTAAACAAACTCGTCTTTTTCAAAAGCCAGGGAACTGGCCTGATACTGATCGATCAGCTCATCGGTTTCCGGTGCCACTTGTTCCCGAGCGTCTGCCAGGGCCAGTTTCAGTCCGGTCAGGGCCTGATTCATGTCCAGGTCCGCATCCGGTTCCCGGCCCCCCAGTTCTTCCAGGGCCGATAACAGGTGCCACCTCCGGCGGACGGCCTCGGCCTGATCTTCAGTCGCCTGATGGTACTGCCGGACGGCGTCTGCGATCTCGGCCAGGTACCGGGTGCGTTCGCCCGGAATGATAATGGTTTTGGATGAGGATTCTTTCACATCAGTGCGGGGAATGGATGAGCTGAATCGGGTGCCCTTGGCCTGGTTGATCTGATCCAGCAAGGCGTGGTAAAAAGCGGTAATCCCGTCGTCATTGAACTTGGAGGCGATGGTACCGTAAACCGGCATCTGTTTCGGGTCCTTGTCCCAAGCCTTGCGGTTGCGCTGCACCTGCTTTCTGACATCCCGGATGGCATCTTCCGATCCTTTTTTCTCATATTTGTTAACCACCACGAGGTCAGCATAATCCAGCATGTCAATTTTTTCCAACTGGGAGGGGCCCCGTATTCCGCAGTCATCACATACACGGACACATCCACCAGATCCACCACCCGGGAATCCCCTTGGCCGATACCGGCGGTTTCCACCAGGATCAAATCAAACCCCGCCGCCTTTGCCACGGTCACGGCATGGGGAAGGGATTCCGGCAGCTCGGTCTGGGACCGACGAGTGGCCAGAGACCGCATGTAGACCCGGTCGCTGTCAATGGCATTCATCCGGATCCGGTCCCCCAGAAGGGCCCCGCCGGTCTTACGGCGGGAGGGGTCGCACGAGATCACGGCAATGGTCACATCCGGCAGATCTCTCAGGACACGGATAATCAGTTCGTCGGTCAGAGAGGATTTCCCCGCCCCTCCAGTGCCGGTGAGACCGATGACCGGGATGTTCTTTGATTCCACCGCAGGAGCCAGGTCTCCTAGGATCTTTTTCAGCCGGTCCGGATCATTGGCGCCGGCCTCCTGGACCGCAGAGATGAACCGGGCGATGGTCAGCTTGTTGTCCACACCCAGCCGGTCGTATGCCAGGTGATCAAAATCCACACTCGGCCCGTCCATGGACCGCATCATGTCGTTGATCATGCCCTGGAGCCCCATTTTGGCCCCGTCTTCAGGGGAATAGATCCGGGTGATGCCGTATGCGTGCAGTTCCGCCATTTCCGCGGGAATGATCACCCCACCGCCCCCGCCGAAAATCTTGACATGGGAGGCTCCCTGTTCATCCAGCAGGTCCTTCATATACTTGAAATACTCCATGTGCCCGCCCTGGTAACTGGATACGGCAATGCCCTGGGCATCTTCTTCGACTGCGGCGTCCACCACCTCCTTGACTGATCGATTGTGGCCGATATGGATGACTTCTGCGCCGGTGTCCTGAAGGATTCGTCTCATAATATTGATGGCGGCATCATGGCCGTCAAACAAAGAAGTGGCAGTGACGATCTTGATGGCGTGTTTCGGGATATACGGCTGAGTTTCTTGAGTCATGACAACTCCTTTTAAAATATAAGTCCGAGAATAAAATCAGTCTGAATGATGATGTACTGGTCAATGGTGAACTGCTTTTGCAGATGCCAGCGACGGAATGCCCACATCTGCCCCAATACCGAAATATTATGCCCCACAAGATTGACAATGGCGGCATCCAGTTTCGGAAAACTGTTTTTCCCCGACATCCGGTTCAAGGTGGTAATGAAAATGTCAGTGATATTCAATTCATTGGTCAACACCCGTTCCTGCCACTTTTTAGGCAGAAACTGGGTCACCTGGTACATAAGCAGAATATGGTCGGCCATGCTGTCACAGACCCTGAAATAGTGACTGATCACCCGGGCAAGGATTTCCCTGTCTCCGGTGCTGTCTGCCAGAGCATCTTCCACTGCCTTCTGCACCTCCTCATGGATGGTTTTACACACCAGATACAACAAATCTTCCTTGGAGCTGACATATTCATACAGCGAACCGATGGAAAACCCCGCAGCCCTGGCAATCATACGGGTCGTGGTTTTATGGTATCCGTGGTCAATAAACAGGGTGACAGTGGCATCGATAATATGACGTCTCCGTTCTTTGACCAGCTCAGGATTCTTGATCTGGGTGGGAACCTCGGGATCGGTTGCCCGTTGTTTTCTTTTCCTGTCCTTTACCACAAAATCACCACTCCTTAATTGATCTCCGGGGTGCCTTTGAAAAAAACCGCTCTGCGGCTACCCGACAATTCCCGACATGAACGAGCGCTCAATCAAACTTTTTTTACATGAATCCACATGGTTGTCAAGGAAAACATTGACCGGAATCCGTCCTTTGCATTTGCCCTTTTTTTTATGACACGGTTGCGTTAAGATGACTCGTCTGTCAAAAAACATTATCCAGAAATGTAATATCACTTTTCAGAGAGGAGTGTTTTATGGAACTAAAAACCATGGCCATTGAAAATCCGGAATCGTTGAATTTCATTTTAGGGCATGCTCATTTCATCAAAACTGTGGAAGATATCCATGAAGCTATCGTCTGTACCGTTCCCAACGCCCAGTTCGGGGTGGCGTTCTGTGAAGCATCCATGGAATGCCTGGTCCGACACAGCGGCACGGATGAGGGGCTGATCCAGCTGGCCAGGGACAATGCTTATGCGTTGTCCGCCGGTCACACGTTCATCATCTTTATGCGGGATATGTTTCCCATCAACATTCTGAACACCATCCAGAATGTACCTGAGGTGGCCAGAATCCATTGTGCCACAGCCAATCCGGTTGAAGTCGTTCTGGCGGAAACCGAACAGGGCCGGGGTATCTTAGGAGTAATCGACGGATTTTCCTCCAAAGGCATTGAAACTGATGCCGATATTGAAAAACGCAAAGGCTTTCTGCGTATGATCGGATACAAGCAGTAGCGGCAATGCCATCGAAGGGAATCATGCAAACATGATGGGGGTCGAAAAGGGAAACCATGTTGCGACCCCTTCTCAACAGGATCGAATTACTTAGTGATAAACACCGGGCACTCTGCCTTGTTGAGAACCTGATGGGCCACGCTGCCTAAAAACAGCCCGGCCAGGTCCGAGACACCACGGGAGCCCATGACTATCAGGTCTATTTTCTCGATTCTGGCCACTTCCGCGATATGAGTGCCCGGAGTCCCTTCCAGAATTCTTGTTTCATAGGACACCCCGGCTTTTTCAAGCATTTCTTCATACGGTTTGACCAGATCTTCCGATGACTTCATGATTTCATCAATGGCCTGCTGAAAATAGGGTTCCGATAGCACCACGGGAAACCGGGCATGGCAGTGCAGCAAAAAAATGTGGGAGTCGAATTTTTTGGCCAGATCAATGGCATACCGGGTGGAATTAATGGAATGGGAAGACCCGTCCACCGGATTTAATATTTTTTTAAAATCCATCACAAACTTCCTCTTTTTCAGGTTTCGGATTCACGGTCTGCATGCGAATGGCTTAATCCGCACGCGTTAATGCGTTTATTTTAGGACACCCTGTCAATAAAAAAAAAGTAAAAATATTTCTTGCGCCAGTTTGTTAAAAAAACATTGACAATTCAATTTCTATAAATGTAGTATCCGAATTAAATAGACTGAGCGCTCGATCAGTTTTCCTTTCATCTTGTCGGGCTTTGATGGCAGAACCGGTTGCAGGCTAAGAGACACGTTCCAATAACCCACAAAAACAAGGAGGCGCAGGGTGGATTTTGACCTTACCAAAGAGCAGGATATGATTCGTAAGGAAGTCAGAAACTTTGCCCAGAAAGAAATCGCCCCGATCGCGGGGGAGCTGGATGAAAAGGAAGAGTTCTCCGAGAATCTGACCCGAAAAATGGGAGAAATCGGTCTTTTCGGCATGTTTGTTTCAGAAAGTTATGAAGGTCAGGCAATGGATTATATCTCCTACATCATTGCCGTAGAGGAAATCGCACGCATTGACGGCTCTCAGGCCGCCACCATTGCGGCGGGCAATTCCCTGGGCATCGGCCCCATCTATTACTTCGGCACGGAAGCGCAAAAGAAAAAAATACCTGCCCAAGCTGTGTGCCGGAGAAGGACTATGGGGATTCGGGCTCACCGAACCCACGGCCGGCTCCGATGCCGGGGGCAGCAAAACCACGGCCGTACTGGATGGAGACGAATGGGTCATCAACGGCTCGAAAATTTTCATCACCAATGCGGCCTGTGATATGACCATGGGTGTGACGGTTCAGGCTGTCACCGGGACAAGGGAGAACGGCAAGCCCGAATACTCCTGCATCCTGGTGGAAAAAGGCACTCCAGGGTTCAAGGCCGTGCCCATGCACAAAAAAAATGATGTGGCGGGCATCCAACACGGGAGAACTGTATTTTGACGATGTCCGGGTTCCCAAAGAAAACATCCTGGGCAAAAAAGGGGACGGATTCCACCAGATGCTGGCCACTCTGGACGGAGGCCGGCTCTCCATCGGCGCCATGGGGCTGGGCGGCGCCCAGGGGGCCTATGACTTGGCACTCAAATATGCAAAAGAAAGGGAACAGTTCGGTCAGCCCATTTCCAAATTCCAGGCCGTGGCGTTCAAGCTGGCGGACTGTGCCATGGAGATCGAATGTGCCCGAAACCTTTTGTACAAAGCCTGCTGGCTGAAAGATCACAAACGGCCCTTTGAAAAAGAAGCGGCCATGGGAAAACTCTACTGTTCCGAAGTCATGAGCCGGGTGGTGGACCATGCCGTGCAGATCCACGGGGGATACGGCTTGATGAAAGAGTACAATGTGGAACGGTTTTACCGGGATCAGAAACTGCTGGAAATCGGTGAAGGGACTTCCGAGGTTCAGCGTCTTGTCATTTCAAGATATATTGGCTGTTAGCCGGAATGGAGGCGTATCATGACTGAGCCAAACGATCTGCTCATCAGGGAAGAGAAAAATCAGGCCGTCATTCTCACGTTGAACCGGCCGGCGTGATGAACTGCCTGAATTTTGACCTGCTGTATGCCGTCAAAGATGAAATCGAAGCATTGCAGTTCTCCGACACGATCCGGTGCGTCATCATCACCGGGGCCGGTGAAAAGGCGTTCTGTGCCGGGGCCGACCTCAAGGAGCGCGCCACCCTCACCCAGGAACAGGTCAAACAGTTCATCGTGACCATCCGGAATCTGCTGAGTTCCATCCAGAACCTGAAAATGCCGGTGATCTCGGCGGTGAACGGCATCGCTTTAGGCGGGGGCACGGAAATCGCCCTGGCATCGGACATCCGCATCGCCTCCGAAACGGCCGTTATGGGACTCACCGAAACCCGGCTGGCTATCATTCCCGGCGGCGGCGGGACCCAGCGCCTGCCCCGGATCATCGGCGTGGCCAAGGCCAAAGAGCTGATCTTCACCGGCCGGCGGGTGGATGCCAAAGAGGCCTTGGACATCGGCCTGGTAAACGCGGTGGCCCCGCCGGAAAAACTGATGCACACCTGTCTGAACATGGCCGCCATGATCGCGGAAACCGGGCCGATTGCCGTAGAAATGGCCAAATATGCCATTGACAAGGGCATTGAAACCGACCTGGCCACGGGTTTGGCCATTGAGTCCAACGCCTACCGGGTCACCATCCCCACTGAAGACCGCATCGAAGGCCTGACCGCGTTCAGGGAAAAACGCAAACCCGTTTACAAAGGAAGATAAGCCCATGACTGATAACAAAACCTTCTGGGAAGCCCAGGAAAAAGAACTGGAAACCATGCGGGAAAAAGCGGCCTGGCCCGGCGGACAGAAAGCCGTGGACACCCTGGCGAAACGCGGCAAACGCCCGGTAAGGGAACTGATCGCCGACCTGCTCGATCCGGGCTCCCCGTTTTTCGAGCTGTCCATGCTGGCCGGGTTCGGCATGGGATACCCAGGAGTGGAAGACGTTCCCTGCGCCGGTATTGTCACGGGGATCGGAAAAATCCACGACAACTGGACCATGATCATGGCCAATGATTCCCGGGTCAAGGCGGGCACCTATTTTCCCATCACGTTGAAAAAGCACATGCGGGCTCAGGCCATTGCGGAAAAATGCGGGCTGAACTGCTTGTATATCGCGGATTCCGGCGGGGTGTTTCTGCCTATGCAGGCGGATGTGTTTCCCGATGACCAGCATTTCGGCTCCATTTTCTATAACATGGCCAGAATGTCCGCCATGGGACTGCGGCAGATCACGCTAAGCACCGGCGGCAACACGGCCGGCGGGGCCTATATCGTGTTCATGGCCTGTGAATCCATCATGATCGACAAGCAGTCCTTTTCCTTTTTAGGGGGTCCGCCCCTGGTGAAGATGGCCACGGGTGAGGAAATCTCTGCCGAAGATTTGGGGGGGCCCGGGTCCACACGCAAGTTTCGGGCGGGGCCGATCACCTGTGTTCCGACCAGGCCCAGGCCATTGCCAAAGTCCGGGAACTGATGTCTCTGACCCGGCCCCAGGCCCTGCATCTGCACCGGTATGAGCCCAAAGCGCCCCAAACCGACCCATTGGCTGTGTACGATGTGCTCCCCGCCTCCCCCCACCATGGGATCAAGGGCCACGCATTTCTTCAGGCCATTGCCGATGATTCCGAATTCATCGAGGTCAAGAAAAATTTTGTCCCGGGCCGGGGCACCAACATTCTCACCGGCAAAATCCGCATCAAAGGACTGCCCGTGGGCGTGATCTGCTCCAACGGGGCCGGGATCATTTTTCACGAGGCCGCCAAAAAAGTGGCGGAATGGGTGGTGAGATGCTCGCATGAAAAAATACCGCTGCTGTTCATCCAGAGCGCGCCGGGCTATATGGTGGGGTCGGAATCCGAACACAGCGGCATCGGCAAATACGGGGCCGACATGGTCCGGGCCGTGTCCTGCGCCCAGGTACCGCGGATCCAACTGGTGATCGGCCCGGACAACGGGGCTGCCAATTACGGCATGTGCGGCCGTGCCTACCGCCCCAATTTTCTGTTTTCCACCATGCGGGCAAGAACCGGCGTCATGAGCGGAAAAAGCGCGGGCGGAGTTTTGTTAAGCATCGAACAGGCCAAACGCAAAGCCACGGGCAATCCCATGACTTCGGACGAAATTGCCGCGTTTCAGAATAAAATGATCGACAAGTATGAGGGCGAGGCCCATCCGTTTTTCTGTGCGGCCCGCCTGTTCAATGACCGGGTTCTCAAGTTTCATGAGATCCGGGACTGGCTGGCCATGGCTTTGGAGGTCAGTCTGATCAAACCGGTTCCTGATCCCTCTTTCGGAAATTTCAGGTTTTAAGGGATATGGGAAACACATATTTTACCGTTTTTACGGTTGCCTATCAGGGCCGCCATATTATAAATTCCTTATATGAGGAGACGACCCATGACAGAATATGATTACTGGAAAATTTTTCCGAGAATGCCAAAGAAAGTCACCATCGGCGACATCACGGTCAGAGACGGGTTTCAGCACCTGGAAAAATTCATCTCTACCCCTGCCAAGATCACTTATCTGGAGGAACTGATTTTTGCCGGATGCCGCAACATTGAGGTCACCAACCTGGGCAATCCCAGAAACATGCCCCAGTTTGCTGATGCCGAAGAGTTGCTGGCCCATCTGAAATCCGATAAGTTCGCCTCCCGGGCCGCAAAAAAAGGCATTGACATGAACGACGTGACCCTGACCGCCATCACCATCCGGGAGGCGGCCGTGGATCGGGCCGTGGAACTCAGAAAGCGGGGTGTAGGACCGGACCGGGTCCTGATGATGGTGTCCACGGAAGAACAGCACCATTTTGCCAATTCCGGCACCACTTTGCCCAATTACTGGAAGGAAGCGGAACGGTGCATTAAAAAAATGCCAGGGAGCGGGCATCAAAATGTGCGGCACCGTGTCCACCATCTGGGGGTCTCCCATCGGCGGGGCTACCAAACTGGAAGATGCCGTAAAATTCACCAGACACTGGCTGGATATCGGGGCCTCGGACATCGAGCATGCCGACCATGACGGGTCTGCCTCAGCCCCGGAGGTTTACCGGTATTTTTCCATGATTTTAGACGAAATTCCGGACACCTCACTGCACATCGCCCATTTCCATGAGACCAAACGGGTGGCGTCGGCTTCCACCCTGGCCGCGCTTCAGGCCGGTATCTGCCATTTTGAATGTACCTTAGGAGGTTTGGGCGGACAGCCAGCCAATTTCCTGGATGACCGGCCCATCAAGGGCACGGGCGACTATTATTATGACGACCCACGGTATGTGGGCCTGGTGTGCCTGGAAGATACTCTTGTACAAATCGATGAAATGGGTATAGAACATGGGTATGACGTGGACCGGATCCTATGGCTGGGAAAACAGTTGGAAAAAACCGTGGGGCACCGCCTGCGAAGCGAAGCCATCATCAACGGCAGAACCCTGACCGAAGGACACATGGAATACGCCCGGCCCGGTCTGGCGAAGCTCAAGCAAAAGCTGGGAGAATCGCCGGATCAAAAATTTCCTGAATAACCTTTTAACCACAAGGAGACGGAATGGAAAAGGAAGACAAAGTCCCCCATATCAATGTGGACTATTTTGAGGACCTCACCGGAAATATTGAAGATGATGAAGGGCGGTCCGTGGATGAAGTGGGCCAGCGTATCCGCCAGCTTCGGGAGGAGCGGGGCATCTCTCTCCAGGATTTGTCCGATCTTACCGGATTTAACGTAGCGCAGCTTAAAGACATTGAATCCGGCAGGGAAAAGCCCCAGCTGGGCACGGTCATGAAACTGTCCAAGGCCCTGGATTCGGCCGTGGGACGGCTGGTGTCCGGCATGGGCACCCGACTGTATTCCATTACCCGGAAAAATGAACGCAAGCCTGTGGCCCGGTCCGCCTCCAAAACCAGCAAAAAAAGCGTGTACTCATACATGAGCCTGGCCCCGGAAGTACAGGGCCGGCATATGGAGGCTTTGATCATCCAACTGGAAAAAGCCGAGGAAAAAGAGATCTCCGTTCACAACGGAGAAGAGTTCATTTATGTGCTGGACGGCGTCGCCAACCTGACCATTGCCAAGGAATCCTACGATCTCGAACCGGGGGATTCCGCCTATTACCTGTCCACCACCCCGCACTACCTGACTGCAAAAACCGACAAGGCCACCATTCTGGCGGTCCTTTATGAATAAGTCTGAATCAAGGAGGTAGTATCCATGCCCAAAAAACTGTGGGAGCCGTCTGAAGAGCGAATCAAATCCACCAACATATACCGGTTCATGACCCGGGTGAATGACACCTACGGCACGAGCTTCACTGAATACACCCCGCTGTGGGAATGGTCGGTGGACCATCTGGAGGATTTCTGGGCGGAGGCCTGGAAATTCCTGGACATCAAGGTCTCTGTTCCCTATGGAAAAGTGATCCAGGACAAGGAAAAGATGCCGGGGGCGAGATTCTTCGTGGGCAGCAAGCTCAATTTTGCCGAAAACCTGCTCCGTTTCAGAGATGACAGAACCGCCCTGGTCTTCAGGGGGGAAGATACCGTTCGCAGGACCCTGACCTACAACCAGCTGTTCAGCGAGGTGGCCCAAACCGCGGCAGCCCTCAAGGCCCAGGGAGTAAAACCCGGGGACCGGGTGGTGGGGTTTGTGCCCAACATGCCCGAAAGCATCATCGCCATGCTGGCCGCCACCAGCCTTGGCGCCATCTGGTCATCCTGCTCCCCGGACTTCGGCATCAAAGGGTCCTGGACCGGTTCGGCCAGACCCGGCCCAAGGTACTGTTCACCGCAGACGGGTATTTCTTCAAAGGCAAGCCGCTCTCCTCTATTGAGCGGATCGCCGGCATCGTGGCGGAACTGCCTTCCATTGAAAAATCGTGGTGATCCCCTATATCAGCGACACCCCGGATATCAATTCTCTGCCTAATGCTGTACATTACGCGGATTTTAAAGACGTCTCCGCCACGGACATCGAGTTTGCGCAGATGAATTTTGACGATCCTTTGTACATCATGTATTCGTCCGGTACCACAGGCCTGCCCAAATGCATGGTCCAAAGCGCCGGCGGGGTTCTGCTGCATCAGAAAAAAGAGCTGGTGCTTCACACGGACCTGAAAAAAGAGGATACCATTTTCTATTTCACCACCTGCGGGTGGATGATGTGGAACTGGCTCACCGCAAGCCTGTCCGTGGGTGCCACCCTGGTACTCTATGACGGCAACCCGTTCCATCCGGGTCCTGATGCGTTATGGCGGATGGCGGAACAGGAAAAGGTTTCGGTATTCGGCACCAGTGCCGGATATATCGAAGCCCTGAAAAACGCCGGGGTGAAACCAAAGGAGCAGTTTGACCTGACATCTCTCAAATCCGTGCTGTCCACCGGTTCTCCGTTATCGGATGAAAACTTTGAGTTCGTTTATGACCATATCAAATCCGACCTCCAGCTGGCCTCCATCTCCGGCGGATCGGATCTCAACGGCTGCTTTGCCCTGGGCAACCCCATTGGGCCGGTGTATACCGGCGAACTCCAGTGCAGAGGCCTGGGCATGGCAGTGTATGCCTATGACGACAACGGACAGCCTGTGGTGGACCAGCAGGCTGAACTGGTGTGCACTGCCCCCTTCCCGTCCATGCCCATCTATTTCTGGGGGGACGAGGACGGATCCAAATACCATTCCGCATATTTTGACCATTTCCCGGGTATCTGGACCCACGGCGATTTCATCAAGGTAACCCCCCGGGGAGGGGTGATCATGTTCGGCCGGTCCGATGCCACCCTGAATCCGGGAGGCGTCCGTATCGGTACAGCGGAAATCTACCGCCGACTGGATGCCATGCCGGAACTGGAAGATTCCGTGGTGGTCGGCCAATCCTGGAACAACGATGTTCGCGTCATCCTGTTTGTAAAATTGGCGAAGGGATATGACCTGACCAAAGAGCTGGAAACAAAAATCCGGGCTGACATCCGGGCCAATGCCTCGCCCCGGCATGTGCCGGCCAAAATCATTGCCTGCCCGGACGTGCCCTATACCCTGAACATGAAAAAAGTGGAACTGGCCGTCAAAAAAAGTGATCGAAGGCAAGGAAGTCAAAAACAAAGATGCACTGAAAAATCCGGAGGCCCTGGATTTTTTTGGCGAACTGCCTGAACTAAAATCCTGATACCCTTTACCATAATGGGCGGAGCGACGTCATTCCGCCGCTCCGCCCGTTGTTTTATGAAAGTTTTTGCCATGGAATCCAGCGTCCGCGACCATTACCAGTCCGTGAACCTGATAGAAAAAATTGATGCCGGCCTCACAGCGGCAAAAAAAAACCCAGAACGAATTGATATCCGCGACCTGGCCCCCGTGGATCAGCTTCATACCGGCGGCATCCGGGGAACGGAAGCTCTTCTGAAAAAACTGGGCATATCCCCCCATTTCCATGTGATGGATGCCGGATGCGGTCTGGGAGGGGCTTCCAGGCTCATGGCAGATACCTTCGGGTGCCGGGTCACGGGCATCGACCTGTCCCCGGACTATATAGAAACAGCCCGGGTGCTGACCGTTCGTACCGGCCTTGCAGACCGGGTGCAGTTTGAAACCGGGTCCATTCTGGCCTTGCCGGAATTCATCGGCCCTTTTGACATGATCCTGTGCCAGCATATCCTGATGAATATTTCAGATAAACACGCAGCTGTCCGGCAATTTGCCCGGCAGCTCAAACCAGGCGGCACCGTGGTGCTGCACGAAATTGTCTCAGGCAGCCACCCAGGCATGGCGTTTCCCGTGCCTGGGCCACTTCGGCGGATATCTCGTTTCTGGAACCCTGGGAATCGATGCTGGCCGGTTTCATGGACAACGGGTTCATACTGGACACCTTCACCGATGCCACGGACATCGGAACCCGGTACTGGCGGAAAGCCAAAGAATTTGCCCAAAATGATCGGAAAGAAGCAGGCACACTCCGTCCGCTGGGACCTCACCTGGTATTCGGGGACAAAGCGGCAAAGTTTCCCTTTACCATGTCACAAAATTTTGAGAGCGGCGCCGTCCGGCTGATCGAGGCGGTGTTGCGTTTAAAAAAGCCGCTCACGGCTTGAAATTAAGTTTCACGTAATAGATCCCGCTGTTCAGGCTCGCTTCCATGGGCAACCCCGATTTTTCAAACACCTTGATCATGGGCTGATTATCGGACAATACCTGGGCGATGATGCCTTTGAACCCCAGTTCCCGGGCCTGATCGATCAGCGTGCCAGCAGGTAGGACCCCACCCCGATCCCCTGGAATCGTTCATCAATGAGAAACGCCACCTCGCCACAATAGGTGCGTTCCTCTCTGACCATCCGGGCTTCGGCGATGATCTTCTGGTTGCCGTTTTCCTCAGACAGCCCCACAATGGAGAATTCCTTTTTATAGTCCAGATTCACATACGCCTGCATCTTGTCATGGTCCATGGTTTTGATGGAATAAAAGAACCGGTAGAAGATCATCTCTTTGGAACACCGGTAAAAAAACCGGCGCATCATCTCTTCATCCGACGGTTTCATGGCCCGGAACCGGATGGGAATGTCCCCTTTGAAAATTCTGGTTTCTTCCAGATGGGCCGGATACAGGTACGCCGATTCGGGCAGAAAAATCTGGTTGGCATAAATGAGTTTGCGGTCTTTTGCCTGGGTAATCAGGTGCTGGCGGTCTCGGGATGGGCGATGTCGATAAGAGCCTGAGCCCGCTCCCTCAAACTATGCCACTTCAAGTTGGCTACCCCGTATTCCGTGATGATCATGTGCACGGATTCCCTCATGCGCAGCTGGTTGCCGTATTTCTGAAGGCTGAGCAGAATATTGGGTTTGCCGTTTTCATCCCGGCTTGGCAATGCAATGATGGTGGTTCCGTCTGTGGAGCTTCCGCACCCCTGAAAAATCAATGGCCTCGCCGGGGCCGGTGATCACCGCACCTAAAAGCGGGAAGGCCACGCTGCCCAGCAAATCCACTTTCCGGCCTTCATACAGGGCCACAAACTGGGGGTTGTTGGCAATGAACTGGGAATTGCATACCCAGTCGATTCCTTGGAATTCCACCAGCGGGTTCCGGTGCAGCCAGCAATGCAGCTCTTTGGTGCCCAGGGCATAGGAGACCAGGGATTTTCCCCGGAACGGAGATTTCCGGGAATTGGTCACAGCACCGGATTTCACCAGCTCGGCCAGGGCATCCGTGAAAAAAAGCGAATGGATGCCCAGATCCTTTTTCCTGGCCAGGTGCGGAACCAAAGCATCAAACAGCGGTCCCAACGAAAAACTCAGGCAGTCTCCGTCCTTGATCACAGATGCGACATTGGCAGCCACCTGATCAATGGTCAAAGTCACATCCGGCAGATCATACACCACAGGCTCCCGTTTGGATTGCACCAGCAGGTCGAAATCATCAATGGACACAAAAGTATCTCCGTAAGTGAAAGGCATGGCAGTGTTGATCTCCCCCACCACCAGGGAAGCCCGCTCGATAGCTTCCCTTGCCACATCCACGGCCACGCCTAAGCTGCAGTATCCGTTGTCGTCCGGTGGCGTGATCTGGATCAGGGCCACATCGATATCCAGCTTGCCGGATTTAATGATCCGGGGAATCTCGGAATAAAACGCCGGAATCAGGTCCATCTGGCCGGAGGAAATGGTGTCCCACGCCACATATCCGGAAAAAAAAGTTTTCAGCCGGTGATTGGGTGCATTGAGCCGGTCTATCGATAGAAACGTGTCCCCGAGCACGGCCAGCTGCACCAGTTCGAGATCCCGGATATTGTGGCTGTCCACGTCCAGCAGGGTCTTGATCAGGGTTCGGGGGGCTGCCGGCCCGGTGCCGATGAAAATCGCCATTCCGGGTTTGATATGATTCAACACATTTCTGGGAGATATCAGCCGATCTTCCCAGATGGAATGTTTTGAGTCCGCCATAACCGCTCCTTGTCGGGGTGATGGGTAGTTTCACTGATCCTGACCTGCGTCTGTCATATCAACTTATGCCGGGACAGGCAAGTATAACCACACAGGTGGTCGGGCATGGCACAAAAATGACTGTATGAAAACATAAAATACCGGTTTATCCTTGAAATTCCTGACCTGCCATTATATATGAAACGCAAAAAATGTGAGGATATGATGAGATGGTGATCAGGAGCGTCAAATGATGAAAGGCATGTTTGCGGTTGATAGAAATTCTGGTCCACACCCTGGGCGGCCTGGGCATGTTCATTCTGGGCATGAAGATGATGACCGAAGGACTCCAGGCCACGGCCGGCCAGAAAATCCGACGAATTCTGGAGGCCATGTCTTCCAACCGGTTCATGGGCTGTGCCACCGGCGCGGGTGTGACGGCACTGATTCAGTCATCCTCCGCCACCACCGTGATGCTCATCGGCTTCGCCACCGCCGGCATCATGTCCCTGCAGCAGGCGGTCGGTGTAGTCATCGGTGCCAATATCGGCACCACCATCACCGGCCAGATGATCGCGTTCAAACTGACCGAAGCCGCCCTTCCGGCCATTGCCATCGGTGTCGGCCTGAAATTTTTTTCCAAAAAGAGAAAATACCGGTATATCGGGGACATCATCCTGGGATTCGGGCTGCTGTTTTCGGGATGACCGTGATGAAGGACGGCCTGTCTCCCATCAAATCAAATCCCCAGTTTGTGGAATTCTTCACCTTGTTCAGCACCCGGACCATCGGGGGACTGCTGTTATGTGTGGTCATGGGCGCTGCTTTGACAGTAGCAGTGCAATCATCATCCGCCACAGTGGGGCTGACCATGACCTTGGCCGGATCCGGGCTTCTGGACTATTCCACGGCTTTAGGCCTGGTTCTGGGAGAAAATATCGGCACCACCATCACAGCCCAGCTGGCCACCTTGGGATCCAACAATGTGGAAGCCCACCGTACCGCCAATGCCCATACCGTCTTCAACACCGTGGGGGTAGGCATCATTCTGCTGATATTTCCCTGGTTCACCGGCATTGTCGAACTGCTCACCCTTAAGATGGGAACAGGCCCGGTTACCCATGCCGTCAATGGTGAATATGTCAATGTGGCCCGGTACATTGCCAATGGACACACGTTTTTCAATGTGATCAATGCCGTCATCTTCCTGATCTTTTTGCCCCGGCTGGTGCAATTGACCATCTGGATTTCCCCCAAACCCCGGAAAACAAAAGAACGGTACAGCCTGCCGGAATTTGATTCCGGCTTCATCGACTCACCCATCGGGGCTCTGGCCCGGGTCAAAGGAGAAATCATCCGGATTACCGAGTTCACCCAAATGAACCTGAAAAAACTGTCTTTCTGCCTGAAAATCAGGGATGATGACATTCTGGGAGAAAGAGAACCGGTGGAAGAATTTCTGGATGACAGCCAGAAAATCATCATCTCCTATCTGACCACCATTTATCAGGGGGATGTGAACGAGCCTGAAGCCAAGGAAATCTCTGAAATGATGCGGATCACTAACAATGTTGAACGGCTAGGGGATTCCATGGAGAACGTGTCGAAAAGCCTGGAACGGATCTATGACAACGGCATTGAGTTCAGTGATCAGGCCAAAAAGGATCTCACCGATATCTCTGAAAAGGTAATAGAATTCCTGGGCTTGATCATCAATGAAATGAGGGAAAAATCTGATGATTTCTACCAGAGAGCCCTGGCCTGTGAAGATATGATCGACCAGATGAGAGAAGAAATGCGCTACCACCACATCGATCGGCTGCGGGGTGGAGAATGCTCCGTGGATACCGGAGTCCTGTTCATCGCCCTAGTGTCTAACTACGAAAAAATGGGGGATTACTGCTTCAACATCGCCACGGGCGTGAATCGGATCATCTGATGACCAGAAGCAGGCAGGCGCCGGATCGCTGCCGGCCCCCGCCTTTGTGCCGATTAATCGATTTTCATGAACTTCTTGCCGGGTACGCTACACACCGGGCAATTATCCGGCACCTGTCCTTCCACAGTATTCCCGCAGACCGGACACACATAAATTTCCGCATCCGGCAGATCCTTGCCTCCTTCCACCGCTGCCAGGGCTTTTTCATACAACCCGTGGTGAATCTCTTCCACGGCCATGGCGTAGGCAAAAGAAAAATCCGCTTTCTGGTTCTTGTCCTTTCTTGCCTGTTCCAGAAATTCCGGATACATCTCCTTGAATTCGTGGCTTCGCCCTCAATGGCCGCTTTTAGGTTTTCCACCGAACTTTTGATGCCGCCCATGGCTTTCAAATGGGCATGGGCATGGATGGTTTCCGCTTCTGCTGTGGCCCGAAACAGTTTGGCCAGCTGAGGCAGCCCGTCTACGTCCGCTTTTTTTGCAAACGCCAGATATTTTCGGTTGGCCTGGCTTTCACCGGCAAACGCGGCGGCCAGATTTTCCTGGGTGGTCATGGGTGTTTCCTCCTGTCTGATTGAACTGGTTGTTTCCTGTTTTAATTACCAGGCGATATCATACAGTTTCATGAAGAGAAATTCAAGGACTGCCAGGTGGATTGGCCAGGACCGAATTCACCCCTGGCTCGGTTTTCTCGTCACCGCTTCAGCCAACGGACCCTGTTTTCTCCATGCCCAGCATGTGCCGATCAGATACTGTTCGATTTCAAACGACGTCTCAACAATTCTGCTTCTATCATGCGCTTCAAATATCCAGTACCCCTGGAGTACCGCGGGCGCCATGGAAATCAGCAAAGTAGTGAGGTGAACACATCCTTTGGTGCCTCCGGCAATTTTTTTTACCTTGGTGGTAAATCCTGGCGCGATCACCAGCTTTTATGCTTTCCAGACTGGTCTCCATTTCCCGGCATAGATCATCATGGGGGGCACCCGGAATTTTTACATGAAGATCCACAATTTTGAGTTCAGCCGTTCTAATGAGCATCTGGATCTTCATGTGGTGAAATACTTGAGGATCAATAGTTTCCCCGGATCTTTCAAAAACCGTTATCAGATTTCTTTCTTTTAATTCTCCGGCAATCAATATGTGTGCATCATCAACGATATAACTGGAAATATCCAAATTTCTATTATGAATTTTCTCCAGATCCGCCACTTCCTGAAATTTCATTTTCAATCCTGACTCGCAAGGGTTTCATTCGTTATTTTCATGGGTGATTGCTACTGTCGTCGTTTCTTCACTATGACAACTTTTGGGTTGTTTTATTGAACCATCTCAAATTTTCGGTACAAAAATCAATCCATAAAACAACAAATGGCAAAAAAATAACTTGCAACCCGAAAATGGTATTATCTGTCACCCGGCTCCTTTTCAATCGACATTCGCCATCGGAGCACCCCTGGTCCTTTAGTTCCTGGATCGTTCCTTGATAAATTTTATAGGAATTTTCTGTTACCGTTTTTGCAAAATGCAGCAGTTTTTTTGTTTTTACATCAATCAGTGCTGAGACGTCGATATCCTCAAGAATTGCCCTGACCTGTTCCTGGGTACCCCCCTGCGCCATAACCATGGCGCTGTGGGCATCCACTCAGTATGCACAGGCATTGAGTTTTGAAACATATGCAGCGATGAGTTCTTTGGTGGATCTCGTCAATGCGTGGTCTTCCACCATGAGTCGATTGACATAATTGACAATCAGTTCCAGAAGGTCGGGCCTCATGCTCTGGGCCACAAACACTTTGAGAACCATATGAAACATGGATGTCACGGTGGTGTAGGTCTTCTGCATCCGCCCCGTTGCAGTTTCAGGGACGATTGTAGGAAAAAAACAGGTCATGGTTGAAATCTCCAATATTAAAGAATTGCCGAAGATGGCAGGATAAGCCGCCTGTTTTCAAGAATGATTTTTCCCGTTTCCTTAAGGGCTTTCATGGCACGGGTAACCGTCACCCTGTGTGTGCCGATCAAAAAGCTGAGATCTTCGTGCGTCAGTGGAAATTGAATCATCACCCCTGGGGCCTTTGTTCTCCATGCTCTTTGGCAACGTTGCAAAGGACCTTGTAAAGGCGGTCTTCAATATTTGCCACGGCCAGATTACCCACCCGGGTGGTGAGCCAGGAAATCCTTTCACTAAGGGTTTTAATCACCTGGAGGCCAACCGTGGGATTTTTGAGCACCAGTTCCTCAAACTGGCTGCGGGTAAATCCGCATGTCAGCGTATCCTCAAGACAGATCGCACTAACCGGATACTCGCCTTCTTCAGAGAACATATTTTCGCCAACAAAATCAACGGCTTTTCTCAGATCCAGCATGAGTTCAGCGCCGTCTTCCATCACCTTGGTGAGTTTAATGCGGCCCCCCTTTTCACAGATTGTTTTTTTTTGCAATTTTTTCCGTGTTCCCACTCTGGCTGAAATAAGTAACTAATACTTTCATGTTCAAATCTCCTTTTGTTTTTTTCTATTTCGGTTCTTAAAACCTTATTTAAACCGCATCCTATGAGATTGTCATGAACCTGTCTGTAGCTCGGGCTACATTATTGACAATAATTCATTATACGCCAAAGTCGTTCCTTCCGGATACGTACTGTGTTCTTTAAAAACGAAGTGCCCTGTTGGCGGCAGCATCATCCCGGACCGACCGGCATTTCAGATTATACACGGAACAATTATCCGGCTATAGCGGGGATCCGAACAGGACATTACAAACCGGAAACGGACTTTGAAGTTGCCACCAACGATGGCAACGTCTGGGCATCTATTTCTGTCCAGGGGGAAGTGGAATCGGAATCCGGACCCGATACATGATGGCCGGCTATTTAAAATAGAACGGACGAACGCCTTTTTTTATCGTTTCCGGCTTCAGGTCCTTAACATATCCGATGCGGGAAAAGATCAGCAGGTGGCCAACCGGTCAACCCGGCTGATTAAAGAGGGCGTTTTCGGACCGGGAAATGCCGCCCCAAACGTCCGCAAATTAAGCCGGCAGTGAAATAATGTTAGCATCAGTATACCATCCTGAAAGCCTACTATCTTTTAGGAACACAGGGCCTGCTGGTCACTCTTTTATCCGACAGAAACATCCCCTTGGTTGAAAATGATATTTTCGAAGATATTCATTTTATGAAAAGACGTCCCCTGGTGGTCAAGGCATTTGATACCAGAGGACTGGTGATGTATTGCAGCTCATTTTCAAAAAAACTTATGCCTGGGTTAAGAATCGGATGGACAGCCCCCGGTCTATACCAGACGACCGTGGAGTGGCTAAAATTCAGTGCCAGCCTCGCCGTGGCAACCCTGCCTCAGCATGCCGTAGCATCCTTCATGGCTGATGGCGGATTCCGAAAGCATCTCAGGCGGATCTTCCGGGTCTACCAGCAGTGTGTCTCCGGTCTGCACAGGGCCGTTATCCGCTACTTTCCCCAGGATATCCGCGTGACCGATCCTTCCGGTGGATTTCTTTTGTGGATCGAGTTGCCCCGCCGTATCAATGCCCTGGTGCTTTACAAGAGGGCACTGGAAAAGAGATTGTGATCACGCCCGGTCACCTGTTCTCAACCGGTGAGCGCTACCGGCATTTTATCCACCTAAACGCAGCTAACTGATCTGACGATGCCGCACCGGCAGTCAGCCGTCTCGGGCAGGTCATTGAAGAGATGCTTTAAGAACGCTTTGAATCATAAAAAGTAATGATATCCTGGGAGGGCTTTTTGGTGATAACCGGCACTTTTGCATCGTTTTCAGGATACCCCGCCACAAGTATCAGAAAGGGTTTATCATGGGAGGGACGATCCAGAATCCGATTCAAAAACCGCATACTTGCAGGGGTATAGGTCAGTGTGACAAGGCCGGACAGGTGGAGCGCCGATATCAGCATGCCAGTGGCAATACCAACCGATTCGGTAACGTAGTAATGGGCTGTTTTTTGACCGTTTTCGCTGTAACTGCATAATTGGGAAAAAATCACTATCAGGTACGGGGCTTTTTCAAGAAAGGGTTTAGACGGGGTTGTGCCTAAATGTTCAAGATCTTTGACCCATTTTTGTGTTGATTCATTGGCATAAAATTGCGCTTCAACCTCTTCAGCTTCCCTGCGAATCCGGCTTTTGACTGTTTGATCCGATACCACTGAAAAATGCCAGGGCTGACAATTGGCACCGCTGGGGGCAGTGGCGGCAGTTTTGATACAGCTCTCAATAATCACTTGATTGACGGGTTTATCTGAAAAATCACGTACCGTCCGGCGGGAGGACATATTTTTCAAAAACTGGGCAGAGCGCTGAATCATCTCTGCTTCATGATATGGAACATAGCCGTTTAACGATCGTGTCCTTGAATCCTTCATTTTTTAATCCTTGTCTTTAAAGTCTGGGATCACTATGTATATTTTTATTCTTTGTGTCAAGCTGGCAATCGTCTGTTTTTTCCCAGTGATTGAACACTGCCATTTTAAGCGATCTATAATGATGCTGAATACATTTTGTATAGATTCATCTTGCCGAAATCATAATCCATCAGCTCTCCCAGCCCCGAAATATCCTGAAGCCAGTGAAGCGTTACCCGTTCACTGGCCGGCCGACACATACGGCCGATAATACTGCCGGCAGCCACAGCCGACTGCGGGCCATTGAATCCGAGTTTTTTCAGATGCTCTCCGATGCCCAGGGCGTTAAACGCTTCTAATGCCACATGCTCACAGCCGATACTGCGGGGCCGGATCAGTTCCAGGCTGTCGACACCCACCTGGCAATAATCGGGTCCTATAGGCTCCGAGACTTTCTTTTTAACCTGTATAAGTTGCGCCGCATAGTTCTGCTTTGGGGGTACGCTCAGACTCAACCAGCCTGTAGGTATAATATACTGTGTGCCGCCTTTCCGGCTTTTGACACTCGTTCTTCGTATATACATGGAACTGATTATATGCACAGCTAAAATGAAAAAGAACCGATCCGTTCTTGTGAAAAATTTGCCTGCAAAGATCCTGCGGTATCTGAGAAGGATGTTGAACGATTCAAAAGAGCGGAGGCGATGTCTTTGACCGTGACAAACCCGGGGCTGTTCGATGACTACGGCAAACCAGCGCCCACTTCCATGGCCAGGGCCATTTAAAACCAGCCCTACCCTGGCAGATGCCGTGCAGGTTCAGGCTGCAGGCGTGCAGACCCATTTTCATTCAGTGTCTCCTTGTTAAATTTCAAACCAGGGGAGGTATCTTTGTATGGTTTTGTGGGTATATTTTTTTATTTGTCAAAGAATAACGCCGTGTAACCCAAGAAGTTTACTTTGTTCTTTTCTGTTTTATCATCTTGAAGACCGTCCTATCGCCTTGAATTTTTCGGGGATTGGGAATCATATCCGGTCAAAGCGGTCATAATAAAAACCAAACCGTTCTTTTTCTAGGTCCGGATCCATTCCCAGTTCAGATGCGTTACAGAAGTGGGTGCCGAATTGTGAACGGGGATTCTCCCGCAGCCAAACCTGCATCCGTTTTTGGACCGTCCGGCTGAAGGGGATATCAAAATGTTCGTATATTTTTTTCATAGATCCCATCGGATCCTGGCTCAGGTCTGAGTGAAACATATCTATCACCTGTTCTGCCTTTAATTTTTTCCGAACTGCCAAAGCCCGTTCAAGCCCCTTGGCCCACAGGGCAGGATACCAGTCTACTATGGCCGGGATATCCACCTGACCCGTGGTGAGCTGCGTCCAATGGGAAACCAAGCTGACACCGGACACCATTGCCTCAACAGGATCTCTGTGTGTAAATATAATTCTGACGTCGGGATAGGTCTTTAAAAGCGGCGCCAGGCCGAACAGGTGAACGGGCGCCTTGAGCACCCAGCGCTCATTGGGGAGTTTCCACTGGAATATCTGGAGCAGGCGTTTGTGCCAAGCATAGGCCGAGGTCATGTCGCATACCCCCACCCAATTGCCATGACCGAACAGACTGGACCCGGCACTCCAGCCTGCATGGACAAATTCATGGGCCATGAGATTCTGGCATTCTGCGGTGCCCAGAGCCATGAAATTAATGCCGTTGATGCCCCGCAGATCAGGTCCCATTGAGAGCAATCCTTCCAAGGTATCGTGACTTGTCTGGATTCTGGGATCAGGCACTCGGGGCATTATGGAAGGCGGCGGACAGACAGCACCTGCAGATTCAAAATTTCTCAGAAACCGGGACAACGGATCCAGAGCCATCAGGGTTTGAGTAATGGTGGTGCCGGTCCTGGGCAGTCCCACGATAATAATAGGAGCCTTAATTTCCTCTTCCTGAATTTCAGGATGTTCTTTAATCAACCGGGTAACCTGAAGCCGGTTGATAAGAATCTGGGTGATCACCTGTTGAAAATATCCGGCAGTGCCTTCAGTCAGATCCAGGTCGTTATTCAGGGAACGAATCAGCGCCTCCAGACCCAGTTTAAAGGTATCCCCCCCGAAATCCTCCAGGCCGCACGTTTTAACCGCTTTCTCTATCAACGGTTGTGATACCAGCTTAATCCCCATGGGTAATCTCCTCTTTTTTGAATAAGTTGTTTCTTACCGCCTCAATGCCTCCCAAAGAAAATTCATATACATGGGCGGCCCACTGGCCATATCTCTCATCTGCGGAATAATCCGGAAACAGCCGGGAAAATACCGGCCATGCAAAACTGTAATAAAGCAGCTGGCCGGCTACGGATACCAGACAGTCCCGGGCCATGTCTTCTGTCGCGCCCTCCCCCAGAAGGTCACTAAACATTTGTAAATGCCGCTTGATCCGGGGCCGGTTATAAGTATCCACCAGCTCCTCAATGAACAAGGAGGGCTGAACCATCTCGGAAATAAAAATGGATGTAATATCCGAGGCAAATGCATTGTTTTTGTAAAGCATGGTGCAAAAACTTGAAATCATCGACCAAAGCTGCTCCTGAGGTGTTTTTTTGTCCCAGCTTTCCCTGTCAAACCGGTCATATGCGGAAAAGATGGCATCCAGGATTTCCCGGTACAGGTTTTCCTTGGACCCGAAATAATAACTCACCGCATTAATGTTGCCAGCCCCTGCTTTTTTGCAGATTTCCCTGACAGTGGCGTCCCGATACCCCTTTTCCGCGAACACCTTAATGCCGGCATCAAATAAGTTTTTTTGGGTAGATTTTGATTGAACCTTTGGCATGAATGTCCCTTTAAAAAAAATTAATGCAAATGTATTAACACAACCACTATTTAATACGATTGCATTAAATAGTCAAGCCGGAAAATCAATTTTTATGGATTGGCCGAAAAGAACATCTTAAAAAAAACAGCCCTTGGAAACCATTGTCAGGTGTGGAAAAACGGTATCTTCTGTCACCGGATGACTGACAACTGTCCTGTTGAAACAACAGTTATTATTTGACAAATTGAAAGCAATGAATGCAGAATCCTCCAAAAAGGAGCATGGCTGTCAATAGTAAAATAAAGGAGAAATCTATGCTATCTTTTAAAGATCGCCCGGGAAAAAAACAGATTCATCATTGCGTTGCCATACTGGTTCTCTTGTTGTTGGAAATCTGTATCCCGCATGCCGCTGTGAAAGCGCAAACCATACATTTAAAACCCTTTGCGATTCGAGATTCTCAAATGGGCGGGATCACTGCGTTTCAGATTATCGCACCGGCGGACTGGCATAAAAGTGGTGGTGTGTTCTGGAATTCGAATCTTGCCAATCTGGTTGTGGCAGATGTATCCATATCCGCCCCGACCAATCAGCTGGGTTTTTCATCCATCCATCTCCCTTGTTCATCAGCGGGCAGATTGAGAACCAGTGGCCCCAGGGCCAATTGTATCTGGGCATGGTCGCTCGAACCATCCCTAACAGCCCAGTGGACTATTTAAGGCAGTTTGTTTTACCTCAGAGACGATCCGGTGTTCAAAATCTTCACCTGATTAAACATGAAGATCTGCCTCAGTGGGCTTCTCAGATTGCTACGACCAATGGTCAACCCGGTGGAATCACCCAGGGGTATGGGACTTGCGCCCGATTTTCCTATACGGAAAACGGAGAGGATTGGGAGGAAGATTTCTATTGCGTGCTCATTGTGTCCCGTGCCAATATGGGACCGCAAAACCTGTTCTGGTTGGCGGACCGTAACATGTCAGTACGGGCAAAACCCGGAAGACTCAATATGTTAAAACCCCTGGCCAACATTTTTGTCAATTCTTTCAGGCTTGATAAACGATGGTATGGCCGATTTATACAAGTCCAGCGACAGTGGATCGCGTTTCAGCAGCAACAAATTGCTGATGCAGGAGCCTTGAGCGATGCCATCAGCCGGGCGAATGACCAGTTTGATCAGGCCATGATGAAAACCTGGGATAACCGCCAAAGAGCAGAGGAACGGGCAAGCAGGGAGTTCAGCGAGTACATTCGCGGGACTGAAAATTACAGCGACCCAGTGAACGATATCCAGGTGGAACTGCCGGGCGGGTATGGCCATGCTTGGACCAATACCATGGGAGAATACATTCTAACCGATGATTCCGGATTTGACCCCAACAGAAATTCAAACGCGGACTGGGAACCAATCAACCGGGCGCCATGACAGTCCCTGTCTTATCCAAATCATACCTGAGAAACGGGCCCAGTCCACAAATCCTCATCAAAAAAAAGAAACCACACAGAGATAAGTCGGACAATCAGGCTTTTCAATAATGGCGTTCCCTTGTTTTTTTAAAACCCTGGTCGTCCACAGATCTTTCCAGTTTGCTTAGGATAATCATAAATCCATACAGGGAATTGTAATAGTTTGTATCAGCCTGGGTTAAAAAAGTCCGTGCATCGAGCTCTTCGGAAGAGGTGGCAACCTGCCGTCTCAATTACGTCTTCAACCCCTTTAATTTTTGACAAAAGGGCCCGCCATAACGGCACGATTTTCCGGCGGTAGTGTCAAAGGCCGGGATCAGGTAGAGTATGAACGGAATGGTGAGGATGGCGCCAGCATTGCCCAGTACTCAGATGAACAGGCCCAAGGGCACGTTGCACCGGCCATGACGGTCATGCCCATGAAAACCAATATTTTTGATCATGTATGTCACCTGTCTGACTGTTACCAAACGTCGGGCATCATGGGCCGGGACGTTGAAATTTTCAAGGATTTATGAACAATTGTTTGACAGGCGGATGCCGGACCGGTAAATTAAATCCCATTCAGATCAGAACCGCGTGCAAGGAGAAAAAGCTATGGGCACCAACAACATCGTTTTTCTGGAACTGCTGGAATGGTTTGACGATACCGGAAAGGATCTGGTCCACCGCCTGCCGGAAACAGGCTCTGCAGACATCAAATACGGGGCCCAGCTGGTGGTCAGAGAAAGCCAGGCCGCGGTGTTTTTCTACAATGGCCGGGCTGTGGGGGCATTCGGCCCGGGCCGCCACACCCTGAAAACCGCCAACATCCCGCTTCTGACCAAGCTGGCCAGCCTGCCCTGGGGATTTACCAGCCCGCTGCGGGCCGAGGTGTATTTCACCAACCTGAAAACCTTTGTCAATTTGAAGTGGGGCACCCGGGACCCGGTGGCGTTTAGGGACCGGGACCTGGGACTGGTACGTTTGCGGGCGTTCGGGGTGTTCAACATCAAAATCGTACAGCCGGTGCTGTTTGTCAACAGCCTGGTGGGCACCCAGGGCATGTTTTCAACTCAGAGCGTAGCAGATTACCTTAACCAGGTGGTGGTGTCCCGGTTCAACGACCATATCGGAGAAGAAATCGACACTATTTTCGATCTGCCGGCCCGGTACGACGAACTGTCCCAAAGCCTTTCAGACCGGCTCAAAGAGGATTTTTCCCGGTTCGGGCTGAATCTCACCCAGCTGTACATTAATGCCATCACCCCGCCGCCCGAGGTGCAGAAGGCCATTGACGACAAAAGCCGGCTGGGGGTGTTTGACGACATGAACAAACTGATGCAGATGAAAACCGCCATGGCCATGGAAAAAATCGCGGAAACCCCAAACGGAACGGCCGGAGGCGGGGCACAGGCAGGCATGGGTATGGGCATGGGACTGATGCTGCCGGGCATGTTTGCCAGACAGCTGACCGGGGGATCGCCACAACATACCGGAACATCCGCCGGCAATGCCATCTGTGCGGAATGCCGTCACACCATTTCGGAAGATGCGAATTTCTGCCCCTTTTGCGGCCACCAGCAGGTGATATTTGAGAAATGCACCCAGTGCGGCAAGAACATCACCCCCAACACCCGGTTCTGTCCCCGGTGCGGCACCCCTGTCGACACCGCCCCCAAAGAAAAGATCTGTGCCCGGTGCGGGGCGAAAAACCTGCCGCAAGCCGTGTTCTGCAACCAGTGCGGTGGGCGCCATTAGTTTCCGGATCGAACATCAATGCCCCCAGTGCGGGGCCCCCATTGTCCTGGACGAAGAAACCCGGTTTTCACCTGCGAATTCTGTCGGGTTCAGTCCTGTATCTGTCACCAGGGATTTTCCAGGTATCTGTTTGCAAGGTCTGAAAAAGCCGCATCCCACCCGGATGCCCCAGCAGATGCCGATCTGATGTTCGTACCCTACTGGCGGTTCAAGGGACTGAGCTACACCTGCGGTTCTGCCGGCGTCTCCCACCGCTTCCTCGACATTTCGGCTCTGGCTTTGGAAGAATCGTTTCCCGGCCTGCCGGTCTCTCTGGGGGTCCGGTCCCAGGCCCTGCCCCTCAAACAGATCACCCCGAAAACATCCGGCCGTTTCCTGCGGCCAGCGGATAGGAAGTTCATTCTGGATCAGGCACAGCAGCGGTCCCTGCGGATGAGCGGCCCCACTGATACCGGGTTTACCGAACATATCGGAGAGACCCTGAGCCTGATCTATACCCCGTTTTATTCCGGAAAGGGCCGGCTGAAGGATGCCATTCTCAACCGGGCCGTGGGGCCTGCTGCAAGCACCGGCCCCGGGTTGACCGATCTGCCGGGCTGCCGCCCGGAAAAACAGACCCTGTTTTTACCGGGCATCTGTCCGGCCTGCGGATGGAACCTGGAAGGGGCGACGGATTCTCTGATTCTGATCTGCCGGAACTGCAGCACGTTGTGGAAACCCGGAAAACAAGCACTGGCAAAGGTCCATTTCCGGTGCGCCCGCCCCGGATCCGGGACCGATGTAATGGTGCCCTTCTGGAGAATCCAGGCCCGCATATCCGGCATTCCCCTGTCCTCCATGGCGGACCTGGCCCGGCTGGCCAACCTTCCCCGGGCAATTCTGCCGGAATGGGAACACCAGGATCTGTACTTCTGGGCACCGGCCTTCAAGGTCCGTCCCCGGATCTTTCTGAACCTGGCTTCTCGTGTGACCCTGGGCCAGCCGGGTCCGAACCTGGACCTGGAAATCCATGGAAATATCCATGTACCGGTGACCCTGCCCGTGACCGAGGCGGTCCAGAGCATCCGCATCACCCTGGCCAGCCTGGCAAAACCCCGCAACGAAAGGCTTCCCGGGCTGACCCGTCTGAAAATCATGCCCATCCGGGCCACGCTGGTGTTTCTGGCCTTTGAAGACCAGGTTCACGATTATGTCCATAAAGGCCTCAAAACCGGTGTCAACAAAAACGCCCTGGCCCTGGCCGCAAACCTTTAGGGCTGAGGCCGGGGCCAGGGCGAAGTGCTGTCGGCAATTTCTTCGCGCCTGAAACGGGTCAGAGCAGGCCGGCGTAAAAATCATTGCCCTTGTCATCCACGATGATAAAGGCGGGAAAATTCTGCACCGTGATCATGTACACCGCTTCCATGCCCAGTTCTTCGTACTCCACCAGTTCCACTTTTTTGATAAAATCCTTTCCCAGGCGGGCAGCCGGACCGCCAATGGATCCAAGGTAAAAGCCCCCGTGAATCCTGCATGAATCTGTCACTTCCTTGCTTCTATTTCCTTTGGCCAGCATGATCAGGGAACACCCCTGCTCCTGAAATACCGGAACATAAGGGTCCATGCGGGAGGCCGTTGTCGGTCCGAATGAACCGGACAATTCGCCTTCCGGGCGTTTCGAAGGACCGGCATAATAGATGATATGTTTTGCAAGATAATCTGGAAGGCCATTGCCCTGCTTAAACCGTTCCATAAATTTGGCATGGGCGATATCCCTGGCAACGACAATCTTTCCACTTAACGCAAGTCTTGTGGAAACAGGATATTTTGACAATTCCGAACGGATCTCATCCATGGGCCTGTTCAGATTGATATGAACCGCCGCTTTCATTTCGGGTTCCACCATAGGCAGGTATTGTGCCGGGTCTTCTTCCAGCTGTTCCAGAAAGACCCCTTCCCGGGTGACCTTGCCCTTGATTTGCCGATCCGCAGAACAGGAGACCCCGATGCCGATGGGACAAGATGCCCCATGCCGGGGCATACGGATTACCCGGACATCCAGGGCAAAATACTTTCCGCCGAACTGGGCTCCCAGTCCCAGATCCTGAGCCCGTTCCAGCACCTTTTTTCAATCGCTGTATCCCGGAACGCATGACCGGTATCACTGCCTTTGACAGGCAGTGTATCCAGATACCGGGCCGATGCCAGTTTCACGGCCTTGAGATTGGTCTCCGCAGATGTGCCTCCGATCACAAAGGCGATGTGATAAGGCGGACAGGCAGTCGTGCCCAGAGCTTTTATTTTTTCGGTCATGAAATCCAGGAGTGTGTCCTCGGAATTAAGCACCGCCTTGGTCATCTGGAACAGCGCGGTCTTGTTGGCGGATCCCCCGCCCTTGGCCATGAACAAAAACCGGTATTCATCCCCCCGGACGGCGGCGATATCCACCTGGGCCGGCAGGTTGGTCTTGGTATTTTTTTCCTGGTACATTGTCAAAGGCGCATTCTGAGAATAGCGCAGGTAATTTTGGGTATACGCCTCAAACACCCCTTTGGACAATTCTTCTTCATCATCCGACCAGGTCCACACCTGCTGGCCTTTTTTGGCCATAATGATGGCTGTGCCGGTGTCCTGGCACATGGGATACATTTTTTGGGCCGCGATCACGGCGTTTTTCAGCAGTTCCAGGGCCACGTACCGGTCATTGTCCGAACTGTCCGGATCTTCCATCACCGCCTGCAGCTGTTTGAGATGATCGGCCCGGTACAAATGGGCCACATCCTTGAAAGCGGTTTCCGCCAAAAGCGTCAGGGCCCGGGGTTCCACCAGCAGCACGTCACTGCCCTCAAACTCCCTTGTCCGGACAAACTCTTTAGTCAGGAGGCGGTATTTTGTAGTGTCCTCACCCAGGGGAAACAGCGGATCATAGTTAAATTCAGTCATAAGTCACCTTTTTGATTTCCGGTCCGATCATCATCTGACCACCGCCATTTTGCGCCGCAGGTAGGCGATCTGGGTCTGGTGGGGCAAGTCTTTGGGACAGTAGTCCTCACATCCCAGAAGCGTCATGCATCCGAACACCCCATCATCATTGCCTATGATTTCGTAAAACTCCTCATCGGTCCGCTTGTCTCTGGGATCCAGGGCAAACCGGGCCAGGCGCATGAATCCCACAGCCGACAGAAAATCTGGCCGCATCCGCTTGGTGGCGCAGGCAGACACACAGGCCCCGCATTCCACGCACCTCTCCAGTTCATAGATCTGTTCCGCCACGTCCGGATCCATGCGTTCTTCAAGTTCATCATAATTGACAAGGTCTGCTTCTTTGTCATGGATCCAGGATTCCACCCGCTCACTCATGGCCCGCATGAACTTGCCCGTGTTCACGGACAAATCACCGATCAGTTCAAAACCGGGCAACGGCAGCAGTTTGATCTCCCCGTCCGGGAAATTGGCGGTCAGGGTTCGGCAGGCCAAATCCGGCCGCCCGTTGATCACCATGCACAGGACCCGCAGATCCCGGCCCGGCATACAAAATCAAACTGCAGCGACGGATCCTGGGTCTCCCGGATCTCGTTCAATGCGATGAAAATGGTCATGCCCGGAGCTTCGGTGATTTCATAGGTCACCATCCGGGGCTTGTCCCCCTTTTTCTGGGGGTTGTAGCGGAATATCTGAAATTTCAACACTCTTGCCTGGTCGTCCATTATTTATACCCCCTGCCGATACGCTCGTTTTTGCCTTTGAATTTCTCCGGAATGGGTGTGGGATTCAGCAGCTGCTGAAGTGCGAACCGGTCTGCATCCGGATGGGCTTTTTTTATCTCCTCGATCTCTGCCAGCCGTTTTTTCGTGTCCGGGTGATGAATGGTGTTGTCCACCCCGTATCCCCGGGATCCCGGCGGCATTTCCATCTTCATGACATCCAGGTCTTCATAAGCGACATCGGGCAGGTCCGCGCTGTCATCCGGCCAGGTGGCCAAGGTGCGTTTAAGCCAGTCTCTGTCGTTTCGTTCCGGATAATCTTCCCGGGCGTGGGCGCCCCGGCTTTCGGTTCTGAGCATGGCGCCATAGGCCACGCACAGGGCCAACTTGATCATCTTGGGCACCCGGATCGCCTCCACCAGTTCCGGATTGGCCGATGAGATCCGGTTGCGAAGCGCAATGCTTCTGGCCCGCTGGTTGAGCACCTGCAATTCCTCCACCGCCTGTTCCAGGTGCGGCCCGTTTCGAAAAATCCCCACCTTGTCCATCATGATCTGCTGCATCTCCGCCTTGAGTTCGAACGGATTTTCCCCGTACTCTCTGACCAGCAGATCTGAAATTTTCTTTTCCTCTCTTTTAAGGAAATGCTCGATGGTGGATGTGGACACATTCACGGAACTGGCGGCGCAGTAATCCGCCACAAATTCCCCGACAATCATTCCCGCCACCACGGTTTCCGCTACGGAGTTTCCCCCTAAGCGGTTAAACCCATGCATGTCCCAGCACGCGGCTTCCCCGGCGGAAAACAGTCCCTTGAGAGTTGGACTTTCGCCCGTGGCATTGGTTCTCACCCCACCCATGGAATAGTGCTGGGTGGGCCGCACCGGGATATATTCCTTGACCGGGTCGATACCCAGGAAGTACTCGCAGATCTCCTTGACCTCCCGCAGATTTTTTTCAATATGTTTTCTGCCCAAAAGCGTGATGTCCAGCCACAAGTGATCCCCGTAGGGAGAGGGAACGCCCTTGCCTTTCCGCATGTGCTCGGTCATACGCCGGGACACCACATCTCTGGAGGCCAGTTCCTTTTCTCGGGTTCGTAATCAGGCATGAACCGGTATCCGTCCTTGTCCAGCAGAAGCCCCCCGTCGCCCCGGCACCCCTCGGTGGTGAGAATCCCCACCGGCACGATGGCCGTGGGATGAAACTGCACCGCTTCCATGTTCCCCAGGGTGGCCACCCCGGTTTCCAGGGCGATGGCCGTACCGATGCCCTCGGAGATCACGGCATTGGTGGACACGGCATACAGCCGGCCGTAACCGCCTGTGGCTATGGTGGTGGCCTTGGCCACATACGCGATCAGTTCCCCGGTGATCAGGTCCCTCACAATGGCGCCGTAGCAAACCCCGTCTTCATGAATCAAAGCCACCGCCTCTTTTCGCTCATGAACAGGGATGCCCAGCTGGATCGCCTTGTTGTCCATGGCATACAGCATGGTATGGCCGGTGCCGTCCGAGGTGAAGCAGGTGCGCCATTTCTTGGTGCCTCCGAAATCCCGGGCAGTGATCAGGCCGTGGGCTTCATGTTTTTCCGTGATGGTGACCTTTTCTCCGTTGATGATCACTTCCCGGTCCCCGCCCCTGACCCGGGACCAGGGTACCCCCCAGGCCGCGAGCTGGCGGATCGCCTTGGGGGCTGTGTTCACAAACATTCTGGCCACATCCTGATCGCAGCCCCAGTCACTGCCTTTAACCGTGTCTCCAAAATGGACATCTTCATCATCCCCTTCCCCTTTGATACAGGCGCCCAGGCTGGCCTGCATGCCGCCCTGAGCGGCTGCGGAATGGGACCGTTTGGCAGGGATCAGCGAAAGGACAATGGTGTCAAACCCCCGCTGCATGGCGGCAATGGCAACCCTGAGTCCGGCCAGGCCGCCGCCGATGACAAGTGAATCCGTATATATAACTTTCATTGAGAAATCCTTATGTTTTAATGAGTTTCTGTGGCATGCTGGGTGACGTCATGGGCACCCGCATCCGATGAAGTCTCAGGCATGTGTGCTGAACCATGTTCAGTGCCTGCATCATGGGCACCGGCCGTGTCATGGGCAGCTGCCGCTTCATGGGATTCCGCCGTGTCATGGGTATCGGTCGTGTCATGGGTATCGGTCGTGTCATGGGTATCGGTCGTGTCATGGGTCGCCTCAGCCATGTTTGACTCTGCGCCGGATGCTGCCGGGGTGGTGTCGAGGGACGTGTCTGCCTGATGGGCGGCTTCGGATTCAACAGCCGGTTCCGCCTCTTCAACATCCGGTTCTGATACGGATTTCTCCCCCACCGCATGGGGTGACTTCTGATAGGCGGTTCCCGGATAGGATTCACCGGCATTGCTCCGGTTCTGAAAACCGATGAACAGGAACATGGCCAGAGACAGAAATCCGACCGTCAGAAAAAAAATGGTCAGGCGATTTTTCACCTTTTTAAGCTTCTTGCGGGAGGTTCTTGCATCCGTGCCCGTGAACCATCCCCATTTCATGCACAGCCGGTACAACCCGATGCTGGCATGCAGCTCCACGCAGATGAGCAGGATCAGATACAGAAACCAGTAATTGCCGGAAAACACACGGTGGGCGGAAAGAAACGGATCAATGCTGCCCGGGTTCACCAGCATGGTATACAGGTGAACCGATCCTGCAAAAAACATGATAAACCCGGTCACCGCCTGGATATACCACAGGTTGGTGTCGGTATGCTTCATCATCTGCATCTGATCTCTCATGATCCGGTGCTGGCGCCAGGAAATGGGAAACTTGCGCATCCCTAACAGCGCATGAACGATAAACAGGGTGAACACCCCGGACACGGCAAAAAAAACAGCAATGGGATACCCGTGCCCGGTGTCGGACAGAAACGCCAATTCCATGGTTTTGGCCACGAAATCGAACGCATCCTTGCCCAGAATGATACTGCCCACCAGAAGCATATGCACCCACATGAACAGCCCCAGGATCAAGCCGGTGCCGCTCTGGGCCAGATCCAGCCGGGCCGGCAGCCGGCTGCTTCTCGGTTTGTTTTCCTCAATGATGTAACTTTCCAATGGTAACCTCCTTTTATGGTCCAGGCCGACCTCAGGGTCAGCTAAAATGTCTCTTTGCAGATCTGTCCGATACGCCCGAGATTTTCACACACATGGATGCCGTTTTCCTTAAACGCCTTGATTTTGGCCTCCCCGGTGCCGCTGGACCCGGAAATGATGGCGCCGGCATGCCCCATGCGCCTGCCCGGCGGGGCCGTGAGTCCGGCGATAAATCCCACCACCGGCTTGGTGACATGGGCCTTGATATAGGCAGCGGCCTCTTCCTCGGCACTGCCGCCGATCTCGCCCACCATGACCATGCCATGGGTTTCAGGATCGGCTTCAAACGCGGACAGCACATCGATAAAATTGGTGCCGTTCACCGGGTCCCCGCCGATGCCGATGCAGGTGGACTGTCCCATGCCCAGTTTAGTCAGCTGGTCAACCACCTCATAAGTCAGGGTCCCGGAACGGGACACCACGCCCACATGGCCTTTTTGTGAATCATGCCCGGCATGATTCCGATCTTGCATTCTTCGGGCGTGATAATGCCCGGGCAGTTGGGACCGATCAGCCGGCACTTTTTGCTGCTTAAGAAATTTTTCACCTTTACCATGTCCAGGATGGGAATGCCTTCGGTGATGGCCACAATCAGCGACACCCCTGCATCGGCCGCCTCCATGATGGCATCGGCCCCGAAGGGCGGAGGCACGAAGATCAATGATGCATCCGCACCAGTTTCCTTGACGGCCCCGGCCACAGTATTGAACACCGGGACCTCGTCCATTTTCTGTCCGCCTTTGCCCGGGGTGACGCCGGCCACGATCCGGGTCCCGTATGCCATGCACTGCCGGGCATGAAAACTGCCTTCGTTGCCGGTAATGCCCTGTACCAGTACTTTCGTTTCCTTGTTGACAAATATACTCACAACCTTGTTCTCCTTTAGTTCACTGCTGCTGCGATTTTTTGAGCCGCGTCGGCCAGGTCTGACGCACTGGTCAGGTTCAGGTCACTGTCCGCCAGAATCTGCCGGCCCTGTTCCACGTTGGTGCCTTCCATGCGTACCACCACCGGCACGGTCACGCCGGTCTTTTTAGCGGCTTCCACCACACCTTTGGCAAACACATCACACCTCAGAATCCCGCCGAAAATATTGATGAGCACTGCCTTGACCTTTTTGTCGGCCAGAATGATGCGGAACGCGTTTTCCACCTGTTCGGCGGATGCTCCGCCCCCACATCCATGAAGTTGGCAGGAGAAGCGCCTGCATTTTTGATGATGTCCATGGTGGCCATGGCCAGGCCGGCACCGTTGACGATATTGCCCACATTGCCGTCCAGATTAATGTAATTGAGATTATATTTCGAGGCTTCCACCTCCATGGGGTCTTCCTCGTCCAGATCCCGCAGAGCCAGCAGATCCTTGTGCCGGAACAGGCATTGGAGTCGAAATCCACCTTGGCATCCAAGGCGATGACATTCCCCTCCGAGGTCAAAATCAACGGGTTGATTTCCACAAGAGATATGTCGTGTTTCACAAAAAACGATACAGATTGAACAGCAACCCATATAATTGTTTCATGGCAGGCGCCGGAAAACCCAGCCGGAATCCCACTTGCCTCATCTGGTATCCCTGGATACCTAAAAGGGGGTCTACAAACACCCTGATAATTTTTCTGGTGTCTTTGCAGCAACATTTTCAATATCAACTCCCCCAGCCTGGCTTGCCATAATCACTATTTTTTCAGTCTTTCTGTCGACCAGAAGACTCAGATAAAACTCCTTATCAATACTCTGACCGGCTTCAATCAGTACTTTTCGGACGATTCTGCCTTCCGGTCCGGTTTGATCAGTAACCAGCCGCATTCCCAAAAACTGACTCACAATGGTCATCACCTGTTCGGGATTTGCCGCGAGTTTGACGCCTCCGCCTTTGCCGCGACCACCTGCATGGATCTGTGCCTTCACCACCACTGGATATTGACCGAGATCTTCAGCAACCTTGAGTGCCTCTTCCTTTGAAAATGCCACACCGCTTCTGGCAACCGGGATATTGAATGTTCGAAACAATTCCTTGGCCTGATATTCATGTATCTTCATTCCGTTTCCTTTTTTATTTGAGGGATACGCAGGGTTAGCGTCTCATCCTCATTTATCAGAATCTCGACTATATACTTTTTTTACACCAACTTTTCAACATTTTTATCAGAAATATGAACCTTGTCCTTGCAAAATCTGAATTAGATCCAACCAATGATAACAAATTCGAGACATTTTTCAAAAAGTAGTCAAAAAATTCGGAAACAGATAAGATTATCTCCATTATTCTAATAAGTTAACAATATTTTTTCTTTAACACCCCCTTTCTCAACTTACCAGTTACAGTCTGCGGCATTGAATCAAGCAATTGGATGTGTCCGGGTATTTTGAATCTGGCAATCTTGCCGGCCAGATATTCAGCGACTTCCGAATGGGTTATGATCTGACCTTCAGAACAGACAATAAAGGCTTTTCCGGTTTCTCCCCATTTTTCATTGGGAACGCCCACAATGGCCACCTGCTCAATTTTCGGATGCTTTATCAATTCGGCTTCCACCTCAGCCGGATACACATTTTCCGCACCTGATCGATACATATCTTTCATCCGGTCCACAACGTACAGATAGCCATCCTCATCCATATATCCAAGATCGCCGGTATGCAGCACGTCATCCACAATAGTGGCCCGTGTTTCCTCTGGCATGTCCCAGTATTCTTTCATCACATTGGGACCCATAGCCATAATCTGACCGATTTCTCCGGGTTTTGCCCTTTGCCCTTTTTCGTTCTGAATCCATAATTCTGTAAAAAAATTGGCCAACCCCACAGACTTGTATTTCGATCGGGGTGCATGTTCCGGCATCAGGGCCATTGCGGAATTTTCGGTCTGGCCGAACCCCGGAAGCAAATTCAAACCCTTTCTTGCCAATTCATCATAAAGAGTCTGGGACGTTTTCTCTCCGCCTCCGTAGACAAACCGCACAGAACTTAAATCCACTTTATCCAGAATCCCTGAATTCAACGCAAAGCGCATCATGGTGGTGAGCCCAAACACGATAGTCGCCCTGTATCGCTCAATGTCCAAGGAAAATTTCTTCGGATCGAACCCGGAACGCATCAACAGAGTCGCCCCCTGCTCAAAGCTGGCGTGGAAACAGCGAAAAGGCCGGCCGAATGACAAAGAGGTGCCTGCGATTGAACGATGTCCCCCTGTCGCATATCTGTATAATTGATTATTTGAAAACATTTGAAATAGGTCTGACCATGGGTAATAACAGCACCCTTAGGGCTGCCGGTCACTCCCGAGGTAAACAATATTGTCAGCGGATCATCCAAATCAATGATGCGTTCAGGAACTGGTTCATCGGAAGGATAGCGGCTGATGACACCCCGATAGTCAAGAGCCCAGGCAGGACATTCACCATCAATGGTGACGCACACGAAATTTTCCTTTTTCACATCCAGGGAATCCCGTATGGGATTGATATATTCTTTAAATTGATCATTGAATACCAACATACTGCAATTGCACCGGTTAAGCTGGTATTTCAATTCCTGTGAAACAAGCCGGTAATTCATCGGAACGAAAATCAGGCCCAGTTTTGCCGCGGCAAAATAGCATGCCAGAAACTCAGGGCCATTCAGCAAGTCCACCGCAATCCGATCCCCTTTTTTCAATCCCTTTTCCGCAAAAAAATGGGCGGCCCGGTTAGACTCCCGGTTCAGGTCTTTGTATGTCAAAGGCGTGTCCTCATATATCAGAGCGATTTTATCCGGCTGAACGCCTCACGCTTGCTCAAGATTTTTCCGATATTCCATTTCATGGATTCACCTGTTTTTGCATCAGTGCCTCTAATTTTTCAAGACTTTCCACCCCACTGTTTTCAGCCAGCCTGCAAAGCATTTCCATGGATAAATTTTCACCTTTATCCATTGCTTTCTTTACATGGGCGTAGTATTTTTCCAGTGTTTTGTTACCAAAGGTTTCAAGCTCACTGGCCAGATAAACCTTAAAATCACTTCCGTCCTTAACCATTCTCGTATCCCGGCAGGTTTGTCGATAAACCGCTGGATAAGCTGTTTTCAGCTCTTCCTGCCATTTCTGTTCAATCTCGACAATTTTTCCAATAAGCGGGCTGTTGTTTATTGGTGGAATCCTGTTGTCCATTCTGGCATATTTTTCATAAACGAGATTCCGATTATTTTCCCGGGCCATGATTAAATCCCCGAAATAGGATTCCAACATGTCAAGGGACCAGAATGAATAGATGCTTCCCCTGATCTTTTTGAATGCATCCGGTTGATCCTGGCAAGGTGCGCTATATCCCCCATTAACCCTTTGAAACATGTTCAGTTCCATCTCAAGGATGCTTTTGATCAAAAACTTCCGGTTTTTTTAACACATCCATTTTGTAGCTCCTTTTTTTTCAGGTCGGACTTGTAAAATCCGCCACATAGATGAACGAAAACAAAGTGAGATCCGGATCCGGAACGACCAGGGGATTATCTTTCTGTATCTGGTCAAAAAAATAGCCTTCCCGGGGGGCGTAGTTGAACCGGCCGTAAAGAATGGAAGGACGTAAGATCGTCCAGGGAATGGATTTCTTCCTGCAGATCTGCTCCAGTTTTCTTTCAGTTTGCCTCTTATCAAACGCATAAAAAGCGTATTCCCCCAGTTCCGGCTGAGGGCCGTCCAGCGTCGGCGATGTTTCGTCCAGAGGGAGCATGGCAGAATGGTCATAGACACTGGTCGTACTGACAAAGATATACTGCCCGATAGTTCCGTTCATCGATTCCAGAACCATTTCCACATCCTCAGGCTTGTAGGCGCACAAATCGATCACGACATCCCATGTCCGAGGAGGCAAATCGTGCCGAACGGAAAAGGGATCCGTTCGATCGCCGTATATTTCGTCGACCTCAGACAAATTCAAAGGAACATTACCACGGTTGAAGGTGTGAACCTGCCCTTTTTTTTCCTGCAGCAGCCGTTCGACCAAAGCCCTTCCCGCAAAATAACTTCCCCCCAGGATCAGAATATTCCGGCTCAATGATTCCCCCAGACATCGCTATACCTGAGCATGTCAGATGAAATCCGTCTCTGAACCGACAGGCTGTGGTCCAGCAGAAAATCGCTGTTTGAATCACTGAGCCCCTGATTTTTCAATTCATTGATAACGGAAAGACTCAGGCTTTCAATAATCGCCTGTTTATCCTCATCCTTTCGGATACGCATCAATGTGTTCACCTGATCGTGGACAGCGGTCCCCAAGGGGCCCAATTCCCTGGTTGCCCGGTGTTTCCATTTGAAAAATGGAGAATACCGGCGTTTCAGCAAAAAGACCAGCCCCATGAGGCCTGAACAGAAATCATGCAACGCATAGGCGGCAGCGAATGTTTCCTTTCGCTTGGCACAGCGTATAAAATTATACTGACCCGATCTGGCACATGCAGCACACCGGCAAGCGATTTTGAACATCCTGACATCTTCTGGATAAAAATCCAACAAGGTTTGACGAATCCGGGAGAATCGGCCCAATGGGTCACTAAAAACATCTCCGCTGGTACAGGCGCAAAGCGATTCATCTGACTGCCGGACCCACTGCCAAAGCGTTTCGGGCGCATGAGCCAGGCCGACAAATCGTTTGTAAAAGTCTGAGGTCTTGAAAACGCCGACTTTCCCGGCGCTCAACGGCCCGGGGGTTCGGATGAATCCCATGAACATACGAGGCAGTTGGTCATAGGCTGCCTGAAGGGGCTTACCAATCTCATCAAAATCGTTGTCATCCAGCCAAAGGCAGAATCCTGGCCCCCAGTCATGATCCCTGGAAATCGGGTCATCAAATCCCAGACATTCAGAGCCTTCACCAGCCATGCCGGCAGCAATCCGGTGGCGAAAATCAGAAAACTCTTTGCTGATCATGGGTGCGCCATGGCGTTCAAAAAAACTCCGGCACAGTTCAAGCCCCTTCATGACCGCCTTTCACGACAATATTTGCAGATTAGTTATCATCATAATGAAACACTCGCACCTCCTCCAGGCCGTCCACATCGTCTGCCTCAAGTTTGGCCACCAGTTTTTTCGAGGTTTCAGCGGAGATGTATTTTTCTCCGCACTGGACACACAGACAGGCAGGCACGTTTTTGATGACATAAAGCGCCCCCTCCCATCGAAAATCGAAATTCCCCACGACGATGGGGTTAATCTGTCCATTACAAAAAAACATTTTCTCAAATAGTCTTGACCCATCATTTGCACCGGAGATGTCATCCTTGTCTTTTTATTTTTCCAGATGGGAAGAGAGGGTTGGTAAGCATACAGCACAATGAGATGGACATCATTGTCTTTGGTGCACATGACATGAATGGGCCGCCCGGCAGGACAACCCAGAAAAAGATACCCGTCACCTCTCAACGGATGACGGTGAATCTCCAGAATTCTCCCCGAAAGCAAAACCTGCCGGATCTCTGCCAACCAACCAGGTTCCTCCATAATTAATTGATTGCAGGCAAGTCTTCAATGAAACCATGATGGCAGCCATGGCGGTTACTCGACTTACCCCCTCTGATCGATTTCACACCTGTAATCTATTGGGTCATTTCAATTATTTTTTCAACCAGTTTCTGGATTCCTTTGGCAACATCCGCAATTCCGGTACCCAGCATATAGGCAGGGGTCGTTACGATGTTGTTTTTCACGTCCACACAGATTTCATCAACCTTGCACAAGGCATGTTTGACACCCAAGGCCTTGAGGGCTTCGATCACTTCCGGCTCGCTGCCGATGGTCAGTTCAGGAGCTCTGTTCTTCAGCGCCATACCCACGGTAACCGGTGCAATGCATAAAGCACCCAGAGGTTTTCCGGCTTGAATCACTTTTTCCAAAAACATGGCCACCGATTCATTCACTTTTCCTTGAGGCCCTTTGAACGCAAATTCGCTCAAGTTCTTGGCCGCCCCAAATCCTCCAGGAAGGATCACTGCATCCAGCTCCGCTACATCCACCTCATCGATATTCCGAATCTGCCCCCTGGCAATCCGTGCCGATTCAACCAGCACATTTCGGATTTCTGACATTTCCTTCTGGGTTAAATGATTCACCACATGGGCCTGGGGAATGTCCGGCGCAAAGCAGACCGCCTCAGCACCGGACTGATCGATAAACAAAAGGGTCAATACGGATTCATGAATTTCCGTTCCGTCAAACACACCGCAACCTGAAAGCAATACCCCTATTTTCTTTTTAGCCATTTTTTTTCTCCTGATTGATACGGTTTCCATTTTTCATGTCAGTACTGACAGTCTTTATCGGTATCCCTTGGCAGGATGACACAATTTTATGATTTCATTAATATCCTCAATATCGGACAGATGTCTGACCGATTCAACGATTTTCTCTGCATTTTCAGCAGAAACAACCGGCAGGGCCAGATCCATGAATTTGTTCTTCATCTCTGAAAAAGTCAAGGGGTCTGTGGAAGACCCCTTGGATTCCCGTATAAAGGTCTCCAGTATGTTGCCCTGTCGGGTAATCACCTTTATAATGGTTTCAAACTTTTCCAGGCCCGGGTTGAGCAACACATTGACTTTTTCTCGGAAACGGATAATTTCAGGATCATGAATCCATTCATAAGTAAACATTCCCGGCGTGACCTGGCCTTTGATAAACGCCAGGGCCGCACATTGATAAACACTGAACTTTCCTTCCAAAACTCTTCTTGGATGTTTGATATTGACCACACTGAACGGAAGGGCTCCGAATTCAATCTGAATACTTTTGACATCCGCAGCCGTTATCTTCTCCTTGGCTTTTATGGCTTCAATCGCTTGAATGGTGGAATGGGTGGCCAAAGCTGAAGCATAGGGTTTGAAAGCGATATCCGTGATATGGTATATTCGGCCAAGATCCTTCAAAAGTCGGCTATAATCGGCCTTGGGCGCAAACACGTTTTTCAGGCCAAACCTGCCTTCAAAAATTTCGTGGCTGCTGTCAAAATCCCGTTTTGCCAATGCAACGGAAAGAATTCCATCCATGGCTGCTTTTCCGGCATGAAAGGGTTTGCTCATGGTACCAAAAACCTCCCGAAGTCCGGAGACCTGGGTACCGGAGATACCGAACGCATTGACAATCTGATCCGGTGAAAGTCCCATGAGTTTGGCTGCGGCTGAAGTGGCACTGAACCGGCCAATGGTGGCGGTGGCATGCCATCCATAATCATAGTGCGCGGTTCCGGCTGCCTCGCCGATTCTGGATGCGACCTCAAAACCGATCACAAAAGCGGTAATCAGATCCCGGCCCGAGCACTTCATATATTCTCCCACAGCTATGGCAGAAGGGGCCAGGCAGACACTGGGGTGAATTCCCGAATTCTTATGAGTATCATCAAAATCCAAGGCATGAGACAAGGTACCATTGACCAGAGCTGCAAAAATCAGATTGGTTTTGATTCCTTTGCCAAGGATGGTGGCATGGGGATTGCCCCCCAAAATACCAACGAGGTCCAACAAGATATCACTGATGGGCTCCCGTGACCCGCCCAAGGTCACCCCTATCCAATCCAGAAGGCATAACCGGGCATATCGATGAGCGTCAGGCGGGATATCCTCATACCTGGTCTCATGGATGAATTGGGCAAATCGTTTTGTAACAGTCATGGTATGTATTCCTACCCATCAAACCAGCGATGCATCAACAATCTCGGCGATATCGAACGCTTTTGTCTCTTCGGTATATTTTTTCAATCCGTCTGTCAGCATCAGCAGACAGAAAGGACATGCTCCCGCTATAATGTCCGCGTCTGTTTCCAGGGCTTCTGCCGCTCTCTGATGATTGATTCGGGATCCCACTTCTTCAGCCCAGTAATTTCCTCCGCCGCCGCCGCAGCAAAAGCTTTCATTCCGGTGCCGGGGCATTTCGACCAGATTCCCCGCTCCGGAGATGACGGCTCTGGGGTCATCGTAAATTCCGTTCCGCCTGCCCAGGTAACAAGGATCATGATAAGTGATGCGCTGATTTTTTCGGGCCAGGTCAATTTTTTTTCCTCCATGAGGATACGGATGAAAGAACTGTGGGGAATGACTTCATATTCACCGCCCAGTTTGGGATAGTGGCGGGAAAAACTGTTAAAGCAGTGCGGGCACAGGGTAATGATTTTTTTAATTCCCAAATCGGAAAAATCCTCGATGTTCTGCTGGGCGATTTCCGCAAACAAAAATTCATTGCCCATCTGCTTGGCAGGGTCTCCGGTACACCGGAATTCCTCAAGAATGCCAAAGGACGTTCCCGACTTCTGTAGGATACGCACCATGGCCCTCCCGATTTTCTGAGCCCGCTGCTCATAGGTGACCGAGCAACCGATCCAGAGCAAATACTCAGTCTGGCCGGGCTCAAAGATCGGAACATCCAAGTCTTTGCGCCATTCTGCGGCACCCGAGCCTGTTCCGAAAAACGGATGAGCCCGCTGCTCAAGGCTGGACACAGCCTTGCCCATAAGTTCCGGAATCCGGCTCTGCTCCATGACCAGATTCTGTCGGAACCGCATAATGGTTTTAGGCTGGTTGATGCTGACGGGACAGGCTTCCATACAGGCTGCACAGGTAGTGCAGTTGAAAATCGCATCCATGGAAATACTGTCAATCAAGGATTCTTCCAGTTTCCCTGCGACGAGCCGGTCCGCCAAGGTTATCATCACGCCCTTGGGGGACAGGGGTTTGTCCGTGTTATAGGCGGGACATGCTTCCTGGCAACGTCCGCACCACAGGCAGCTGGAAAAATCCAGGAACCGTTTGCGTGTAAAATCAGCCAACTTGTCCGCGCCCAAGGCCGGCAGTTCCTCGGCATCCTCATTTTCAAACGCGGAAAAATCCACGACCCCCATTTTCACATTCGGTGCCGGATCGGCAAATCCCACATTCACCGGGGCGAGAATCAGGTGTACCAGGGGAGAATACGGAATACAGGCCACAAAGCCCAGCGCCAGAAGACCGTGGACCCACCAGGTGGTCACGTGGATTTCAAGTGCCAATGCCGGACTGATCAGGTTTGATGCCAAAAAATTTCCCACGAACGCGCCAGCCTCCAGAGGGCCTGCAGCTGCTGCTATTCTCGCGCCCTCAATGAAAAATCCGGTGATAAGAACCATGCCCAGAAGTGAGCTGACCGGCACAAACCCCTTTCTAGCCTCAGGCAACCTGAGCCGGTCCGGCAAAATCATCCGCCGGACCAGAAAAAAAACAATCCCGGCCAGGGATAGAAGTCCTGCCAAATCGAGCACAAACGACATGTACCAGCGATTGAAGCCACCGCTGAACACCGGAACCCCGAACAAAACATTCAGAAACACCAGGATTGTTCCGATAAAAAGAATGAGCATCCCCCAAAACACGAACCCATGGGCAATGCCCGAGGCTGGTTTCCGGTACAGCCGGGCATTCAAGATACCCCGTACCAAAAAGGCCCTCATGTGAAAGTTGCCGATCCCCTGAATCATGTTGTCGATTGAGGGGATCACCCGCATTTTGCCCTGTTTGATTAACAGCCATTGCCGGTAAAGACCATAAAAAAAAACAATGATCACCGGAATTGCCAACAGATCAATGATGAGGCCATAATCAATATTCCAATAGGGGATGCGAGGCATTTATCTGTTCTCCTTGATCGCCTGAGTCAGTTGGGGAATAATTTTCTGATAGTCACAAACCAGTCCAAACCGCGCTCTGTTGAAAATATTTGCTTCCTCATCCTTGTTAATCGCCACGACACATTTTGAATTGGCAATCCCGGCCAGATGCTGACTGGCTCCGGACACTCCCACGGCAAAATACACATTGGGAGCCACAATTTTGCCTGTCTGACCGACCTGCCGGGTGGGTGAGGCCCATCCTTCATCCACAGCTCCTCTTGATGCACCCACGGCACCGTTCAGTTGATCGGCCAAAGCCTGAAGCAAAGAAAAATTATCTGCGTTTCCAATCCCCCGTCCCCAGACACAACCACTGGTGCATCTTCCAGAGGGATCCCTTCTGTTTGTTCTTTTTTTTCGCTGATTAACTGAACTTTTTCTGATGGGGTATCCAACGGGATGGATGACGTATGGCCTTCCAGAACTTCCGGCTCAAAATATTTGCGCCGAATGGTCAAAACAGTTGGGGTCGATTCAATTTTCTGCCTGATTATGGCCTTGCCGCCATATATGGGCCGTTCCACCACCATATCGGACTGAATGGCTGTCACTTCTGTTACAACCGGAGCTGACAGTGCCGCACTCAAAGGGCCTGCCAGTCCCGTACCCAATGTTGAAACGCTCAAGAGAATGATGGCATATTTTTCCTGCCTGACGAGCTGAACAATGCTGGAAACCAGATTGGCTGAAAGGGTCTGGCGGGTCTGCCAGGCTTTGCCAAAGTTGCCAGGCACATCCCCCTCCCCCAGGGCAATGATATCGGGAAGTTCACTGAACTGTCGGCTCACGGTCTTGAGCTCACCGATTTTTTTCAAATCAATGGTTTCAATAATCAGCGTTTTCATAGATATCTCTCCTCATTCAACCGAGTTATTAACGTTCTGGCGGCCTGTTCCGGATCTTCTGTATCAATGAACTCACAAACGTATTCACTTTTTGGAATGATGACTTCCAGTTCATTTAGCGCCATTTTTCCTGATCCACGGATTCAAGTTTGACCACCGGTTTTTCTTGGCCGAAAAATAGCCCGCACAGCAGGAATCCGGGGCACATTTTCAGGAATGCTGGTGATGGACAAAACACCCGGCCCGCTGAATTTCAATTCGCGTTTCCCCTGGGATGCGATCTGAGTCACAGTCCAGGAATCGTCATGATACTCCACATACCCTATCTGGGGGATGAATGGAACTTCCAGCATCTGGGCCAGTATCCCCGGAACAACCCCCCGGTCCATATCAGCAGATTGCTGTCCGGCAAGCACCAGATCCACGTTACCCAGACTCTGAATGGCAGCCATAAGATTTCCGGCAATCACCGCGGCATCATCTGATGTCCCTTTCACCAGGATTAATTGATCCGCGCCCATGGCCGCCCCTTTTCTCAAAAACTGGATATCTTTCTCGCTGCCATAGGAGATAAGACTCAATGATCCCGAATTTTTTTCTTTGATCTGGATACCGGTTTCTATGGCGTTTTCATCATACAGCCCCAGCATCCGGGAAAACCTTTCGTGAGCCCGGTTATTTGACAACTCAAAATCCATGGACGGAACCAAATAATCCGGGACAACTTTTGCTAATACCGCAATGTGCATCTCTTTTCCTCCACTGTTGTTATTGAATTGACATTACCTTGCCTTCCATTGGGGGGCCCTTTTTTCTGCAAATGCCGTAAATCCCTCTTTCCTGTCCTCAGTATCTCTCAAGACTCCCCACAACAGGTGGGAAAAGGCGATTCCGTGTTCCAGAGGCATATCAAGCCCCATGACTGCGGCCTGTTTGGCTGCTTTCACGCTCAAGGGCGCATTGTCGGCTATTTTCCGAGCCATTTTTTTGGCCAGGCTCATCAACTCCGGAGGCTCAACCACATCACTGATCAGTCCGACTCTGTGAGCCTCTGCCGCATCGATCATTTCTCCTGTCAACAGCATTTTCATAGCTACGGCTTGGGGAATGGCACGGGGAATGCATTGAGTTCCATTCAATCCGGCCAGGCTGGCCACTTTGACTTCAGTCAGCCCAAATTTGGCATTGGTGCTGGCAATTCTTAGATCACAGGCAAGAGCCATTTCCAGTCCGCCACCGATGGCATAGCCATTGATAGCGCAGATAATGGGTTTCCACATTTTCATGTGAGGAATGATGGGCTGGCCTTCTCTGAGCCAGATGGAAGCCATGCATTCCTGAGGTGGCGGGGTTTTTTTCATGTCGGTCCCTGTACAAAAGGATTTCTCTCCGGCACCGGTCAGCACTGTTACACGGACGTCATCGTCTTTGGCCACTTCAGCCCAGACTTCCGCCAGTCTTGTGACGGATTCCGGATCCAGGGAATTCATTGCCTCTGGCCGGTTCAATGTAATATAGGCCACATGATCTTCTTTGGTAAATTCTACACCCATTGTATCTGTTCCTTTTTAATATAGAGATTGATATCACCGGTTATTTTGATTTCAGTCTGATACCACGACAAACGGACTATAAGGCTTTTTCTCTTTCAAAAGCTGTCTTGCAATCGTCCAGCGATGAATTTCATTAGGTCCCTCCAATATCCGCCAGATTCTGACCATTCGTGCCACATACTCAATTCCCAGCTCTTTGGACAGCCCCACACCGCCATGGAGTTGTATGGCCCTGTCCGCAACATTGGAAAGCATTTCAGTGGCAGTCACCTTGATGCTCGATCCTTCACTTCTCAGGTCGGTGATGCCCTGGTCAGATTTCCACGCGGCATAATACAGCCTGAGTCTTACTGCTTCGAGTTCCATGGTTGAATCCGCAATCCAGTTCTGCACGGTCTGACGTTCGGCCAAGGGTTTGCCAAACGTTGTCCGGGTCGTCGCCTGATCTATCATCATCTGTATAATCCGTTCTGCCATGCCGGTACATCGGGATGCCAGTTCGATCCGGCGAACCCCGAATCGGTTCTGGAGAGGAATAAAGGCTTCTCCCACTTCACCCAGAACCGCATTGTCACCCACCTCGACATCATTTAAAATCAGTTCCCAGGTCGGCATAGCCCGATTACCGGAATTTCTTTTCCCACCTGTACCCCAGGCATGTCCTTATCGATCAGAAATGCAGTGAATCTGCTTTTGGTCGGTGCATTCTTGTCCGTCAAGGCAATCAGGATAAAAAAGACATTATCCTTGTCACACTTGCTGATAAAGGTCTTGGTCCCGTTGATCACCCATTTGTCCCCTTTGCGAACCGCCATTGTTTTCAATCCGCTCACATCAGAGCCGGCATCCGGTTCCGTCACCGCCATCGCTGAATCCAGCTCATGATTGCAATAGGGAATAAAATATTTGTCCCGCTGCTCATCCACGCAGCATGCGTGCAGATAATACAGATTGGGCGCATCCGGAGGCAGCATAAAACCATGGGGTGAAAACCCAACATAACTTTTGCACATTTCTTCCATGATCAGTGTTTTGGCGAGCATACCCAGCCCCTGGCCCCCGAATTTTTCCTCAACCTCAATCCCCCAGAATCCCAGTTCCTTTGTCACCGCGTAAAGCCGATCTGAATCTTCTTTTGGAATCAAGGGCCCCGGCTTGGTCCAAAGGCTCATATCCCGCTCAAGCAATGTCTTTTCCAGAGGCATTAGCTCGCGTTTGACAAATTCTTTCATTGCTTCTTTGAGCATCATATATTCTTCAGATATTCCAAAATCCATCATTCCCCCTTTTTCTTTTGACAACCGTCTTTTTCCATCAAACCAGCACGTCTGCCGCCTTCAATTCTCCCAGCTCCTTTTCCGAATATCCCAAAAACCGGTCAGCACCTCATCTGTATGTTCGCCAAGAAGCGGGGCCGCCTTTTCCATGACAATCGGCGTTTTTGAAAACATAATGGGTGCCCGGTTATACAACGTCAAACCCACCACCGGATGATCCAGATAGGCCCAGAACTCACGTTCTATCAGATGCTCATCCTCTATGGCGGCCCTGGCATCGTTGACAATACCAGCTTTCACACCGTGTTCCAGCAGTTGTTTCATGATTTTTGAGGCATATTGTTGTTTTGTCCAGGCTTCGATATGATTGTTCAGCTCCGATTCGTTTGCCTTTCTATCGGCTAGAGTGGCGAATTTTTCTTTCTTTGCCCAGGCCGGATGGCCCATCACCTTCTGAAGGGCAGCCCATTCCTCCTCGGAAAACACCGCAATGGCCAGCCATTTTCTATATCCGAGAGTCGTATAACGCCGTGGGGAGCGGCATTGGGATCCCCACACCCCAGGGGTCCCATGATCTCACCATTGGCGGCGTAGACCATACTGTCAATAGGCTTCATGGCAATGGCGCTTTCAAGCTGAGATATTTCTACCGTCTGCCCCAGGCCTGTTTTTTCGCGCTGAAGCAGGGCGGCCATGATGCCGAACAGGGTATGGGTCGGTACCATGACATGGTCTGTATAATTGGTGCCAGTCCCAAACGGACTTTGGCCTGGCATGCAGGCCTGGGCAGTCAACCCGCACAAAGCGTTCAGGTTCACTCCAAAGCCCATGTAGGATTTATGAGGTCCATCAGTGCCCTGCAGGCTCATGGTCACATAAATAATCCGAGGATTGATCCTTTTCACATCTTCCCAGCCCAGGTTCCATTTTCCATCTGCCCGACACGGAAATTATTAATGATGATATCGCTTTTTTCTATCAGGCGGACGGCCACCTCACGGGCCATGGGTTGACGCATGTTCAGGGCAATGCACTTTTTATTTGGGTTCCGATTTGCAAAATAACCGCTCCGCTCCAGTCCGTCGGCAATCCCGTCCTTAAACGGCCCGCCTTTCCTTAAAATATCCGGTCGTTTCAGGCTTTCTATCTTAATCACCTCTGCGCCGCACTGGCCCAGGACATTGGTTGTGATGGGGCCTGCGCCGACCCAGGAAAAATCACAGACGATCAACCCTTCCAATGCTTTTTCAAAATTAGACATGAATGACTCCTTCCTTTGAAAAACAACTATTTCTTCTTTAGAATAATCTAACTCTTCAAGTATTTGCATCGTGTGTTCGCCAAATCTTGGCGCGGGGAAACCGAATCGCCAGTCCAATTCACCGAATTCATAGGGTGCCCCTGGAAAGGTGATTTCACCGTCAAGATTTTTGTGTTCAATTGTCTGCCAGAAATTACGATGCTTCAACTGCGGATTTTCAAGGAGGTCTTTGCCGTTGCTCACAGGCGACAAAGCAATACGGTTTGCCTGTCCCCTTTCATACAGGCTCATTTTGTCATGTTTCAGGGTAAACCGATGAAAATCCGGCAAAGGTTTCATACCCCTCGGCTGAACGCCTGTAGGAAGGCTCTATCCATCGGGGATCTTCAAAGACCTCCCACTCCTCGACATTTTCGGACTTCATCCATTTGACAAAAGGTTCCCACATAATCTTGTTCTTTCCCATAATCGCAACAATGGCGATATAGCCGTCTTTACAGGGATGAACTGTGGCCGAACCCGCTTCCTTTCCCCTTCCCCGGCGATGGTGCCTTCCAGATCCCAGTATTGGGCTGCATTTTCAAGGGCCATCCCCACTGCCTCCATGGCAGAGACATCAACAAACTGGCCTTGCCCGGTTCTCCTTGCATACAAAAAGGCAATTGAACTTCCCACCGCAGCATAGGATTCTGCCATCCGATATGATTGGTCATCACAAGCTCTTACCGGTTTTTCATTCTCAATCCCGGCCAGGTACAAAAATCCGCCCATAGCCGAGCAGGTTAAATCGGATCCCGGATAATCTTTATACGGCCCGACACTGCCGTATGGCGTTATGGAGGTCTGAACCAACCTGGGATTGACCTCTTTAAGATTGTCATAGGAAAGGCCTAAAGTGTCAAGGTAACCAGGGACACAGCTTTCCATGAAAATATCAATTTTTTGGATAAGCTTCAAAAAAATCTTCCGGCCTTCTTCTTTGTGAAGATCAAGTACCAGACTTTTTTTGTTTCCATTGTAATAAAGGAATTGAAGACTGGCCTCCATATTGTCTGCTTCCCCCTTGTAAAAAGGGCCTTTTCTTCTCAAAGGATCTCCGGTGATCGGCTCAAGGTGAATCACCTCCGCACCCAGCCCTGCATACAACTTTGAAGCATAGGGTCCCAGTTCACCCGTGAAATCAAGTACTTTCACATCAGAAAGGGATCTATCGTTACGTTCACCTTCCATTGCCTAACCTCCTCTTGTTTTTATTCAGTTATAATCATTTTAAACCGGATGCGGGTATCATCCACCTGATGATGACGCCCTCATAATTGATTAACCTGAAAACAGACTTCTTCCCCCACACACATAAAGGACCTGGCCAGTGACATAACCTGTTTCATCGTCAGCCAGAAATAAGACGGTATTTGCAATATCATCCCCTTCCCCGATGTTTCCCGAAGGCTGCTTGGCAGAAAGGAAATTCCTCGTCTTTTCCGGTAGTTCATACCACATAGGGGTTTCGATAAGCCCCGGCGCGATACAATTTGAGGTAATGCCTTTTCTGCCCAGCTCCAAGGCAAGCGTCCGGGTCAACCCCACCAGACCTGCCTTTGCAGATGAATACGGCGCCTGGCCGGGTCCCCCCAGCCAGGCCCGGGAAGCGATATTGACTATCCGGCCCCGTTTCTGCTCAACCATATGACCATGGACGGCCTGACTGCACAAAAACGGGCCTTTCAGATTCACATTCAAAGTGATCTCCCAGTCTTGCTCGGATAATTTTCTCAAAGCACCGGCCCGCTCCAACCCGGCATTGTTGACCAGAATATCAATAGAACCAAAGGCAGATATCGTTTCATCCACCATCGATTCCACATCAGATTTGCTCGAGATATCCGCCACAATCCCAATGGCCTCATACCCCTTATCCCGAAGTTCTTTTGCTGTCTGCACAACCTTGTCTTCGATAACATCATTAATGACAACCTTGGCACCATGTTCGGCCAGCTTGAATGCCGTATCTTTGCCCATTCCGCTGGCAGACCCCGTGATGATTGCGACTCTGTTTTCTACTCCCATTCTTTACCTCCACCTCGTCCTGAAATTGACATAACAGCGCCCTAAATTGACATGGAAAAATAAAGACTTTTCCCGCCACAGACAAAAAAAGTCTGACCTGTTATAAATTTTGATGTATCCGCAGCAAAAAACACACAGCACCAGCGACATCCTCGGGTGTGCCCAGCCTTTGCACCGGGATTTTGGCAGCTATTTTTTCTTCTTCTTCTTGGGATATGCCCGATTGACGGATGGTGCCTTTGACCACCCAATTCACCGTTATTTTATCTTTTGCAGTTTCAAGGGAAAGTGAGCGTGTGAACCCCAACATAGATGACTTGGCCGCACTGTACACCGAAGTTTGCGGCAACCCCAGGTATTCAATGCTCCCGATGTTGACAATCCGACCGTATCCCTGCTTCCGCATTACTGGAATCACTTCCCGGCATAGAAAAAAAGCAGGATCAATATTGTTTTTGGCCCCCTGATACCACCCCTGTGCCTTAGTTTCCACAATATCGTTTTCCACAAAAAAATCGGAATTGTTAATGAGCACATCAATTCTTCCGTATTTTTCCACTATATTGCCGATCGCCTGCTTAACGCCGGTACAGTCTGCCGAATCAGCCGTGATTCCCAAAGCATCTACTCCGTCCTGCTTGAGTCTGGCAACCGTGTCCGACGTTTTTTTTCCATCGATATCGAGAAGTGCCAGCTTCGCCCCTTTTGATGCTGCCATGCGGGCGATGGCATAGGCGATATCATCTCCCACTGACTCGATAAGCACGACCCTGTCTTTAAATGATCCCATTTTAAAACCTCTCCTTTTTAGATTTAACGATTCATTTTAAGGATTTTCAAGGGAATCTCCTACCAATCACTTGTGATCATGTGCATGGTGCATGCTGCATGCTCAGTCCCTGACAGCCCACCGCCCGTAACATGAGACATGGCAACCTTTGGAATGGGTTCGACCTGATAACCGTTACACTCCCCTCTGAGCTGTTTAACATTAGCCGCTATCTGGCTGCACCGGATGCACCGATAGGATGGCCGTAAGACAGCATCCCGCCCCTGGGACTAACCACGCACTGTCCACCATATGTAGCCTGCCCATCTCTGAGGAATTTCAGTCCCTCACCTTTCTCGCATAGCTGCATGCATTCATAATAAAGCAATTCCGCAATAGTAAAGGCATCGTGCAATTCCAGAATATCCACATCCTTCGGTCCGATGCCGGATTCTTCGTACAGCATTTCAGAGGTCATTTCCGTTATGTCGTCACCAGTAATATCCCTTGGCCGGTTATGATACGGACCCGACGTCACCACGGACCCTCTCACTTTGACCGGTTTTTCAATCCCCAGTTTCTTGATCATCTCTTTAGAACAGACCACCACGCTCCGGCCCCGTCAACAATACCGCAACACTGATGCAGGGTCAGAGGATAGGCAATCATCCGGGAATCAATGATCTCATCTATGGTATAATCCCCTCCAAAAGGGGCATGGGGATTGTTCTTTCCATGGGAGCGGCTTTTTGGGTAATCAATGCCAAATCCTCAATGGTAGCGCCGGTCTCATACATATATCGGGTCGCCCGCATGGCATATTTACCGGTCATAACTCCGCCGTGAACCGTTTCGATATCATTCATGGCCGGCATGAATGCCGTACCACTCTTACGACGAAGGGTATGGTTTTCTGCTCCCACGCCCATGGACAATTCGGTCAGTCCGCAAGCTACATCCTTGATGGCCAGATGTACGGCCATGGCGCCAGCCGAACAAGCGCTTTCCACATTGATGATAGGAGCGGTGCCGCAAACGCCAAGATCCTTGAAGATTGTCTGACCTGTGACGATACCGTTATGTGCATTCCCCACATAGGCACTTCCGATCATTCCCGGCTTGTCAATTTTGGATGATTTGATGGCCTGAAATGCCGCGATCCGACCCAATTCATCATAATCCATTTTATGTTTTCCAAAAACGGTTTCGCCCACCCCTGCTATATACACATCTCTTTGTAATTTCATTTAAGCCTCCTAAACTTTCTGGAACATGTAACTGATGATTGGCAGGCCATCAGCATTCATCCTGATCGGACCTGTGGTCAACTCGACTTCTTCATCGCATTTAAATGTCTTGACCTCACCTTTAAGCATGGCGAAAATTCGGACATTTTCTGGCAGATCTATATATCCACATATATAGGGAGTATTCAAACCTGGCTGCCCAATGTACAAATCCGAAAAACTGTACAAAATTCCTCTTCTGGATAACGGCACCATTTCAAACTCTTCCCCCCAGCAGTTGGGGCACGGGGTTACTTTGGGAAAATCAAGCTGACCGCATTTTTTACACCGATATCCCTTTAAGTAGGGGCGTTCGTTTTCCGGAACCGCCAATAAATCTGGATGATAAAATGTGATATCCGGTTCTTTTTCTTTTTTAACTTTTTTTTTCTCAGTCATGGAGCCTCCCTGTTCAATAATTGAATAGAAATCAACCCTCATATTTAATCTATGCTGTTGATTTATAAATGTTTTTTGATTTATATTTTTAACAATTCTTTGAAAAAACCTTTGATTAAATTATTATTGAGGAATATTCAACCATACAGACGCGGGAGTGTCAAGAGCAAAAAATAAAATTATTCCGTGGTGAAGCAGCGAAGGTCTTGGGATCACGGTTTCTATAAATACGAATCAGCTGAAAAGTCCGCCGCTCAATCATCTTTGCCACTGAATGTGATTCGGAAGGCACCAATAAATTTTGAAGATTTTCATCAATTCCCTTGAGGTTCCATGCATTTTGGGAGAAGAAATATTTAAAATTTTAATATGTTGAGCGGTTTGTTGCCCAACTCATTACGGATAAGCACACGATGGTTCAACATATACCCTGTAATTTAAGGTCCAGACAAGCACCTGCTTGACCCAGTGAGGCGGGTCAGCACGCTCAAGTTCTGCAATGCGCCCTATCAGCAGGACCAAGTGTTCAGATTCTTACATGGCTGTCCATTTGCATAGTGGTCCAAGATCCATTGGCCTGGTTTTGATATAGGTGCGTTTCAGTGAACGGAAGCCTCGCCCAATGATCCTTTCCCGATGTTTTTCTTTGCCGAGCATCTTTGGGCTTAAAGCCAAGGATATGTCGTCTCCGGCAATCATTTCATTGGCCAGGAAAATACCTTTACGGTATGCCGACCCCGTTTGGACAAGGCCTCACGATTTAATTCCCGCAATACGGGCCATTTGGCTGGCCGGCTGGCAGTTCCCGCATGCCCTGGCAAACTCACGGCCTATCTCCTGAGTTCACTCCTTTGTCCGCAACAAACATGGTCCTGCCTCAACGTCATCCCCGGAGATCGGACTGGTTTTTTTTGGCAACACCTGTATCAGATGTGTCGCCGGAAAACACCCGACTACGGACAATTCCCCCTTCACGTGTAACGACAAGCGCCCCAACGACTTTTTGAGTTATATTCTATCTGACAATGCCGGATTGAAATCCAAATCAACTGACCGCAGCCCGTCAAAAACATAATTGATTTTAACCGCAAAATCATTAAATTCAAATAATACCAGAGAGATATAAATTTAATCAAAAAGAAAGCATCTAAAAATGGTCGATTTTTTTTAATTTACGTCTTGACAATCAAGAAAATGATTGCTTGAATATCATTCAAAATTCCAAAAAGCGATACAACGATCATAGTACACTGTGGGGTTTAATATCCTGATGTTGATTCCATATAGATGGATAAGGAGGCACCTGCCAATCAAAACAGGACATTACTGATATACGCCTTGTATTGAGCAAGGGGGCATGATTCCTTCAATAGGCAATCAATGTCTGGGGAACGTGACGAATATTGCAATCCGCTGAAGCGAGATTTGCAACATGTCGTTTTAACAATTCACGAGCGAAAGCAAGGAGGATCAAATGAAAAAATGTGAGTAATGCACTGCGCTTTTTCTTTCGCTGCCCTGAACTTGATCAATTGCCGATGTTCTGCGACCAGGATTGAAAGTCGGTGTACTAACGGTTTAAGCATTTCAGAGGTCGTATATTTTTCTACCAAAAAAAGGAAGGATGATAAAATGAAAAGAAGTTCTTTTATAAAATCCGCTTTGTGTGTTGCCGCCATTCTTTCGGGTATTTTTGTTTTTTTTTAGCGGCCCGGTTCAATCAACAGCTGCCCAGAAAATCAAACTGACCCTGTCGAGCAACTTGTCTCCCGGCAGCTGCTTGGAAATAGCAGCCGATAAATTCAAAGAAATCGTCGAAAAAAAATAGTGATGGTAACATTACGATTATCCGTTATCCTTCTGGTGAACTGTATGATTCAAAAAGTGAAATTGAAGCTATCGTGAATGGAGGCGTTGACATGTCCATCATGCACGTGGCCTATGTCGGGGCAAGATCTCCGGCTCTTGAATTCATAAGTTCATTCGGCGCTCAGGGCTGTTGGGACGATTATGATCATTTTTACAGATTTTTAGATATGCCGGCGGTGCGTGAAATTGCGGATGACGAATTCAAACGCAGACTAAATGCAAAACTACTATCACCCATTTCTTATGGCACTTCGGTTATTGGAACCAATACAAAACCCATTCATACAATAGATGATTATAAAAATTTGAAAATGAGGGCAAGCGGCACTGCACAGGCCACCATGTACAAGGCTTTGGGAGCGATACCTGTAGAGTTGAGCGTAAAAGAGGTTTTCATGGCGCTTCAGCGGGGGACGATCGATGGAGCAATTTCAGGTCCGGGACGGTTTTATTTTTCAAAATGGTATGAGACCACACCGTATCTGACCCAGGATTACGGCACACCGTTTCTTCAGTTCTGGCATGCAATGAACATGAACAAGTGGAAAAAACTGACACCTGAAAACCAAAAAATCATAGCAGATGCAGCCCAAGAAATTGCAGCATGGGCAAGAGGTTATGTTGTTGAAGAAACAGAAATGACTTATGAAAAATTTAAAAGCGGGCTCGTAACGGAAATGAATTTCCTGTCCCAGGAAGAAAGGGCCCGATTCAATGAAATTGTTTCGCCTGTGATGCATGACTTGGCTGTTAAAAGATGCGGTAGCGAAATGGGAGAAAAATTGTGGGGATATTTGATTCAGGCCAGAAATAAATGATTTTATTTTTCCATGATACAGGTGTTCATTTGAATAGAATTAAAGCACGGCATCATGATAGCGGGTTTTCTCTTTTCCACTTGTCTGGTCATGGTCCTCTGACAGGTGAAAGTGAAAAAGTGAAGATCCTTCCAACCCTTTAATTTTACCAAGACAGCGCCAATCTGACTGGGTATCCGGAAAAAATCCCCAGTCAAATTGGCGGATAATAAGCCTGCTCAGATATAGTTTAAGGGACATCGGCCCATTGAAACGTTTGAAATGGGGTTTAAGATGAGGGAACAAATGGAAAGGGACGCTGCTTAAAGCCCGCCCGAAAAGGCTGACAATTCGGGCGGTTTTTGACTTTTACGCACCAAAAGGATAACAAAAATGCAAGCATCTAATTCAAATCTTTACTTTCGCCATACCAATATTATTGATTTCCTTTCGATAAACTTCGGAACTGTTGCCGGAATTTCGATGTTTATCGTCAGTATTTTTGCCACCTATGAGGTTATCATGCGGCGAATGTTCAACATGCCGACAACCTGGGTGTTTGAAGCTTCACTTTTCATTCTGATGTGGTTTGTCCTGCTGGGAGCATCCTATTCATCAAAAGAAAGAAGACAGATCATTACGGATATTTTTATTTCCCGGCTGTCAGATTCTTCCCGGCTATCACTCGGAATAGTTGCCAATATAGTTGTTTTGGTATTTGTTGTGGTTGTTGGGTATTACGGATACCATACTTTTCTGGACGCGTACCACAATGAGATAACAAGCATCGGGTTGTTAAGGTACCCGAAATGGATATTGTATGTGGTTTTCCCCCTGACCATGGGCATGCTTTTTCTACAGGTGCTCCGAAACATGCTGCAGGATATCAAATCCTTATCTGATTTAAAGAAAACAACTGCGGTTTTTGGGAGTGCTCCCATATTCCTAATTTTTAGTTTTCTTTGTATCATTGGGATTGGCATATACTTAATGTATGTCATCCCCTTTGCTGGTATTGCGTTGCTGGTACTTTGCCTGCTATTCGGCGGCGTTCCCGTCGGCGTGGCCCTGGGAATAACGGGAATAATCGGTATTTTTGCCAATTTCGGAGATTTTCAAAGCTTGACCATGGTACCTGTGATTGTTGAAAGAACGTTGCACAGTTTCATCCTGCTGGCGGTTCCTTTGTTTATCATGGGTGGGGTGATTCTGTCCAAATGCGGTATCGGTGAGAGAATTTTTGAAATGATCAGCAAATGGAGCGGTTCTATTCCCGGCGGACTCTCAATGGCAACGATTCTCGCCTGCGCACTAGTTTCTGCTATGATCGGCGTCAGCACAGCTGTAGCAGGAGCGATCGGCTTAATTGCCATTCCCCAGCTTCTTGCAAACGGATATACGAAAGAACTTTCCTACGGGAGCGTTGCCGGGGGAGCGCTGGGAATTCTGATCCCCCCCAGTGCCGGACTCATTGTTTATGGATTTTTAACAAACACTTCCGTTGCCACATTATTTGCCGCAGCGTTTGTTCCTGCCGGCATCCTGGTCGGTTTTTTCATCATTTATGTTTTTACTGCAAGTGTTATCAGCGGAAATTATCAAAAAGTGTCCTTTAGCTGGGAGCAGAAAAAAACAGCGGTTAAAAACGGTTCTCTGGCCATACTGGCTCCGGCTATTGTTTTGGGGGGGATTTACGCAGGTATTTTCACGCCTACGGAGGCTGCGGCCGTTTTTGTGGTATACTGCCTTCTTACCGCCATGGTCTACAAACAGATTAATTGGAAAAAATTTATTGAGATCCTAAGAGAAAGTGCAATACTGGGATCCTCACTCATGATGATCATGATTGGTGCCATGATTTTAACCAATCTGATCGCCCATCTGAGAATCCCCCGGTTGCTCACGGAATGGATTGTCACATCCGGATTTTCAAATTGGGGGGTGATTGCCTGCCTGGTCCTCATGTACATGATTATGGGTATGTTTCTAGACGGCCTTGCCATGACAGTGCTGACCATTCCAGTCATTTATCCCTTAATGCCGGTCCTGGGACTCAATGTGATTGTTTTTGGCGTTATTTTAATGGTTTTTGTCGAAATGGCGTTGATCACCCCGCCGGTGGGATTGAATATTTTTATGGTCCAGGCCATTACAAATGATAATATTTGGACCATAGCAAAGGGCAATCTTCCTTTTGTCCTAATGATGTTATTAATCGCATTAATTTTGTTCGCAGTTCCGGAGATTTGTCTATGGCTTCCAAATCTGCTTTCGATATAGGAGATTTAAAATTCTATTTAATATGAATGCAGAGTATCGAACCCGCATGGGTGTTGAAGACATCCCTCTTTCTTCGTAAGGAAAACCTTGGATTCAACATCAAGCACTCTGAGATTTTCAGCAAGTTCAATTGAACTCAGCCTTGTGTTTGATAGTTTTTCGGGGTGGTCATTTCACCCTCCTTTTTGGATTAATTGGCGTTAATCCGGAGAATAATGACCACCCTTATTTTGACAAGATGTCAATTCAACTTCGTTCTTTGCATCTAAAAATCAAATCATCACTGAATGTTTCACTTATTGGGCTACACAGCTTCTTACTGACTTGCCACTGTCACATTTTTCCCCGTTTTCACTAACATCTTTGGGCGGTATCACCCGGACGGTGGCTATTTTATTTTGGGTGAAGAAATCAATGCCGTCTTTTCCCTGTACCTTATCAGTTCCCAGATGGGAATCCTTGATTCCACCGAAGGGCAGATAAGGGTGAGGGGCACAGACCCCAACATTGACGCCCACCATACCAACGTCTGCTTCGGCGATAAATTTTTCCGTGTAGTACTGATTCTGCGTAAAATGCAGGCACCATTTCCAAATTCTTGAGATCTGATCAGCCCGAGAACATCATCTATATCTTTTATTTTCATGATGGATACAACCGGACCGAAAATCTCTTCTTTAGCAATTGTTCTGCAGGGTGTAACATCTGCAAAGACCGTGGGGCCGACAAAAAAACCGTTTTTATTTTTTTCCGGGAGTTCGGGATTTCTGCCGTCCAGCAGAAGCCTTGAACCTTGTTCGACGCCAATTTCAATATAACGTTCAATATTAGCTTTGGCTTTGGCTGATATAACCGGTCCCATGTAAATATCAGAATCCATGGCATCCCCGACGGTCACTTTTTTTAGATGCTTCGAGCACACGTTCAATTAGTTCATCATAGATTTCCGGAACCGCAGCAACGATTGAACCAGCAAGGCACCGCTGACCAGCGGACCCATAACAGGAGTGAAGAAAATTTTCAATAAACACATCCCAATTAACATCTTCCATAACCACCAGATAGTTTTTCGCACCGCCGAGAAGCATGCTTCTTTTGCCGCCCCTACCACAACCTTCGGCCATTTTTTGGCGGTGGGTGTGGAGCCGACCAGGCAAACCCCACTAATTTTCGGGTTTTCATACCACGTGCCTGGGATGGTCCGATTGCCGTGGACGATATTGACGACTCCTTTGGGAAGACCGACCTGGTTAAAGATATCGCCCATTTTCTGCATAAACACCGGTGACTGAGTGGACGGTTTGTAGATAAAAGTGTTACCCACACCGATGGCATATGGCACAAACCATCCGAATACCAATCCCGGAAAATTGAATGGTGCCACCCCACCGTAAACGCCCAGTGGTTGTTTTATCACGCGGCCGTTTATATTATTGGCAATGCCGCCCAAGGTTTCGCCCTGGATCAATGTTGGGATGGAACAGGCTGCTTCAAGAAGTTGAATAACCCGCTGGATTTCGCCCCGTGCCTCACTGATATGTTTTGCCTGATCTACGGCAATGGATACGGCCAATTCTTCCAAACTGTCTTTCATGGCCTGACGTATATCGAACAGGTATGATACTCTTTTTCCCACGCTCACTTTTTTCCAGGAATCATAGGCATCATAAGCTGAGTCAACTGCGTAAAGGGATGTTTCCTCAGATGAAAGGGGCACTTCACCGATTTGTTCGCCAGTAGAAGGGTTATAGAGTGGAACCGTCTCCACACCAGTTTCTTCGAGCCATTCGCCATTAATAAAATTTTTAATCTTTACGTAGTTCATTTTAGCCTTTCTCCGATAGAGTAATTGTTGAGAATTTCAAATTTTGAAGTACCCAAAATTTTAATAAATTACTATTTTTCAGTATACTCATCAGCTGCCTTAAGTGCTTCGTCCAAGATAGAGATGCCTTCATCTATTTCATCTTTTGTGACAATGAGCGGCGGAGCGACAGCAATAACATTACCAGGATTTGCAGCCATAGCCATCATACCTAGTTCGCCAAGTTTTTGGGCAACTGCAAGCTTTGGGTTGATCCCCTGCCGTATTTTAGCAGCCACTGGCATAATCGGTTCACGGCTTTTTTTGTTTTTTACAAGTTCAAAGCCTACGAATAGACCAATGCCACGAACGTCACCCACTGAAGAGTGTTTTTCTCCGACCTCCTTGGCTTTTTCAAGGAGGTACTCTCCCATTTTTGCAGAATTTTCAATTAGATTATCCTCTTGGTAAATTGGAATGACCGCATTGGCAGCCGAACAAGCCAAAGCGTGGCCGGCGTAGGTCGCACCGTGGGCAAAAAACTGTTCTTTGAAACGGTCGGCAATATGTTTTCGAACGACTGTGGCGCCCAAAGGTAGGTACCCGCAAGTTAATCCCTTTGCCATAGTCATGATATCGGGTGTCACGTTCCAGTGATCCATGGCAAACCATTTACCTGTTCTCCCGAACCCGCTCATGACTTCATCGGCAATCATTAGAACCGACCATTTGTCACAAACTTTCCGAAGCATGGGGAAGTATTCAGGCGGTGGTACAATGACGCCATTTGCACCGGTAACCGGTTCAAAGATAATACCAGCCACTTTTTCGCTGCCGCCTTCAAGTTCAATCACCTCATCCACATATTTCACACATTGCATATCGCACTCAGGATACTTCTGTCCGAACATACACCTGTAGCAATAGGGCTGAGGAACTCTGATGATTTCTGTTCCACCAAGCACTTGAGCCCATCCCCTAGCATCACCAAGTGAAAGACTCATGGAAGTGGCAGTCCCTCCGTGATAGCTTCTGAATCGGCCTATAATTTTTCTTCTGCCCGTATACTGGTGACAAATCTTTATAGCAGCCTCATTTGCTTCCGTACCGCCAAGAGATATAAATGATCGAGAGAGGTCACCCGGTGTGATTTCTGAGAGTATTTTCGAAAGTTTAGCTCTTGGCGCAGTTGAAAATGTCGGAGCAAATGAGGTCAATTCAGATGCCTGTTTCTGAATCGCCTTTACAACTCTTTGGTCCTGGTGACCGATGTTGTGGCTTACAAAACAAGAACTGAAGTCAAGCCGTTCCTTACCGTCTTCTGTTGTAAAACGAACACCTTTGGCGCCCACAACGCGAAGAGGTGCTTGAGAAGGCTGATAAGACCAGCCATGAAAAAAGTTTTCCACTTCATATCGATCCAAGTCATCTTTGGTGGTTGGAATAGTTTTTAAATCAATCATTATAGTGTCTCCATTTAAGTTATTAACCGTACATTTTTTTTTTCTTGATTAGCCACCGAAAGCCAATCAATTTCAGTTTTTTGTATTACATCTTGTTCGGTAGCCAAGTTACCATTACTGGGAAAGCTATAACTAAAATAATATTTAGTATTTGAATGAGGATATATGGGACAACAGATCGGTAGACATCTGTCATCGAAATATTTTTAGGTAAAACTCCCTTAAGGCAAAATAAAACAAAGCCGTATGGAGGAGTTAAAAAATGAGCATTGAATACAACAAATAAATAAAATCCCAAACCATAGTTTGCTAAATCCTAATCCCACAATAATCGGTACATATAAGGGAGTTAATAAAGTTATTATTGCCCAATCATCCATGAAAAAGCCAAGAATTAAAATACTTAAACACATGAAGGCAATAGCGCCATATTTTCCGCCAGGCATTGCTGAAACAAAATCAATCAAAATGTCTTGGCAACCTATCGCACTAAATATATTAACAAAAAAATTTGCTGCGATAATTATCCAGATACCCATTACTGTTAAAGTAACAGTTGTTTTTTAATGATTCTTTTTAATATGACCCATGTAAAACGTCTATTAGCCACACAAATGATTAGCGATGTAACAGCCCCAAACACGGCAGCTTCAGTTGGAGAACAAATGCCAAGATATATCAAACCCAGCACCATAAAAATCAAAAGGATGAAAGGCCAGATTACTATCAAGGATTTAAACCGTTGACCCCAAGGTAAGAGCTTATCTTTTGACATACTGGTGCTATTGTGGGAGTAATTTTACTTCTAACTATAATATAAATGGAAAATAATGTTGCTAGAATTACACCTGGAACAAGGCCTGCGATGAACATCTTTCCGACTGACACCTTTGAAAGCAATGCATAAAATATCATTCCTCCGCTTGGTGGAATAAGATCTGCCAAGCACTTCCAGCCGCGACAGGACCGACTGCCATTTGTTTACTGTAGCCGTGCTTTAGTAACGCGGGGACTGCAATCAAACCCATCGTTATTGTTGCCGGAGGTATTACACCGGTAATAGCAGCAAATAGAGCACATATTATAATAGTGGCAACTGACATTCCTCCTGGGATGACGCCAGTAAAATTCCGGATCGCATCAAAAGCTGCATCTGCAATCCCCGAATATCGGATTAAACTGCCCATAAATATGAACATTGGTAATGTCAAAAGTACTGGTTGAAATGGGGTTGAAAATACAGCCATTGCCCCGGTCATTAAACTACGCGGGCTAAATAACAATGCGAATATAATGGATGTGGTTGCGATACTGAAGGTAACATGCATACCCAAGAACATTAGAATAAATAACGTCAGTACCATCAATATTGTTATAAGTCCTATGCTCACTTTTATAACTCCCTTTCTGTCTTTCGCCCCTTGTAATCATGATAGACGAAAAGTTATCGAAATTTGATTAAAATTTGCTAATCATTTTTGTATTATTAGTAAGTACCCTTTACACTCGACAATTGTTTTTTGAAGACCTAATGTAGTTATATGATAAAATGAGCCAAGTTTGTGTCAGGAACCTTTCTTATTGATTTAATATTACTTAAAATGTGCAAGCTCATTCGAACCTGCTGTATTTGTTGTGCTTTTATCTAAAGCTGGTGAGTTTGAATGCTTGTAGCTAACTGAATTTAAATAGATTCCAAAATTGATCTGCAACTTTTAGTTATTATTAAAAAAAACAATTATAATTTTTGGATAACATAATTTAGAAAAGCCAATAATAATAGAAAAATCCCGATCGGAATGATTACTTTTACATGATACAATGGGACTCTCATCGCTGTGGGTGTCATCTGTTGCATAGCGACCGAAAGGATTGCTCTTTCAATACTGGTCCACAAGAAAATCCCTAAAAAAGCGGCAACGAAAGGGAAACATATAATGTCAATTATTGCTTTACCTTTCTCTGAAAAACGATCATATATGATATCGATTCTAACCCATGTGTCGTGCTGAAAAGAATAGCCTGCACATAAAGAAACTATAACGACCAAGCCCAATTTAAGTAAAATATATATCCATTGGGAGGGCTATCAAAAAAATAACGCATACAGACGTCATAGAAGCCCAAGAACATTAATAATAACACTATGGCCCATCCAATGAAACCTGCCACCTCATTCACATTGAACACAAATTTTGATATTCTCTTATATATTTTCATAATTATTCACCGGTCTTTATATGGATGGTCAAATACTCAATAGCTCCGAGAAATCCCATTTCATTTGGTCTGAAAATTACGGCCATACCTCACTTTGCTTACACAAAGGTATTTCAAGTGGATCTTGTTCTAACGGCTGCTGTTAAATCTGAGGTATGTCTTGAAAAAAATTCAAGACATACCTTGATGGATATTTTACAAACGACCGTTATCTTTCATCCATTTTAAATATAGTTCCATTCCATTCTCACATTCAGTTGACAATGCTGACGTTCCAGGCCAAACTTTTTCTTTTACACGTTCTACTAACCTTGCCTGTTCCGCATCTGACATGTTTATGATCTGCACTCCGTTATTCTTTGCGATTTTAATGGCATTTTGAACATTTTTCTTCGTGAAGGCGACTGGTAAGACGGTAAACATCCTCAAATGTTCCCATAATTGCATCCTGTTGCCATTTTTCCAATTTCTTCCATTTTTTAAGGTTTATAAAAATTTCTTGATGCTGTGCACCGCACCATGCTGGCATATAATAATACTTTACTACTTCGTGGAATTTCATATCATCTGTGCCACCAATATCCCAGAAAGTACCTTCAACGGTACCCAATTTCATGGCCATATAAATTTCTGTTGGCGGCATATCAACAGGTATACCGCCCATCGCAGCAAGAAATGTTGCCTGGGGGCCACCTGCATGCAGTTTTTTCCCTTTATAATCTTCCCACTTTTCAATAACAAAATTTCCATAAGATCCGTTTGGGCCTTGATTTGTATGCCCAGCCCATTGCAGACCAATCCTATTTGCAGCTTTCTGAACGATATCGCCAACCCTGTATTTGTCACCCCATAAAATTTCCCAATGCTCATTTGAGGTTAGACTTGTCATTGCTTGGCCATAGGCCAGATATCCTTCTGGGAAATCACCCCCATAGTGGGTAGCCCATCCTGCATAAACATCAGTTACTCCCTGAATAGTAGCAGTGAAAGACTCATCAGAACTAGTAATTGAGCCTGCCGGTAATAATTTAATCTTGACAGTACCCTCCGTCACTTTTTCGACTGTTTTCGCCCAAGGAATAACGCCTAATTCCCATCCCGCATCTTCTGGGCCAAAGCAAGGTTGCATGATCCATTCTGTGACTTTTCGTTCTCCTGCTGTTGCCTCTTGATATTGAAAAAAGTACGTGAAGAAACTCAAAAAAATAACAAGACTGGCCATCCAACATATTGATTTGCTTTCGTTTAACATTTTTTCCCCCTTTTTTTAATTGTTACTCCACACTTTAGAAATAAAAACTAAGTTAAAATTAATTCTAATGATCTCATACAATCGATTCAGATTTGCAAACCTCCTTTCTTATCGAGCAATACTAAGGCGTGAGAAACATATATCAATTCAGTGATAGAGTTATGGCATTTGTTGGGCAAATCAGCACACAGGTTTCACATATCAGGCAGTCCTCCAGCTTTTTGACTTGTGCCTTCTTGTCTACCATTTCGATAACTTCAGCGTGACATGCTAAATAACATTCTTCACACCCGGTACATCTCTTTTCAATGATTTCAATTGTTACACTTGACATCTTATTATCTCCGTTAGTTTTTTTACTTAGTTGCTCTGCCATTTTGAATAGTAGTTTGATGTTTTGGTTTTATCTCCTATCAGATTTACCAATTCTACAAAAAAGGCCTCGCATTTGGTAATTCATGCTAATCGGATCATAGGGTGGTTCTGTCGATATTATTGTATTGATATTTGACTCAAAACAACCATGTTCCGGCCCTGATTTTTCTGGAAACCACCAATGGCTCAAGCAACTGACTACATTGGGATGCAATCCTGATACTAGTTTGGTCTTCATATAAACTCTTTCCTTAAACTTTGGCGTTTCAATGAAAACTTCATCTCCGGCCTTCAATCCTAATTTTTTTGCTGTATCAGTATTGACTTCGATTTCAGGCTCGGGAAATTCACCCCTAAGGATAGTGGTTTCCCGAAACTCGCTATGTGTATAAACGATATGTCGATGGTTGCTAAGAAGCAGTGGATATTCTTTAAAAAGCACAGGGTCGCTTATGGGGCTCTGCGGTGGCTCAATGTGACTTGGAAGGCCTTCATACCCATTCGTATCTAGAATACTTGAAAATAATTCAATTTTTCCAGACGGTGTTTTGAATCCTTCTTTTTTGTAATTTTCAAAAGACAAAGGCCAGGATATTGCACTACCCCTTTTTTTCTTCAAGACTTCAAAACGTATTTTGTAATGTTCCAACAGCCAATCATTATGTTCTTCAATGCTGCTCCATGGTAGCTTAGTTCCCATTCTTTTCGCCAATTCTATAACAATTTTTCGATCATCCCAGCACTCACCTACCGGCTCAATCACTTTTTGAGACGCCATTATATAGTTCATAAAACGAGGCCCCATATTTTGATACGCACGCATTGGCATTTCTGTTTCCAACCAGTGCGCAGCAGGTAATACCAAATCAGACAGCTCACAGGTTGGAGTCATAAAAAGATCGGCAGATACAATAAAATCAAGGCTTTTTAAGGCCTTAACCGTCTTTCTGGAATCACCTTCACCTAAAACCATATTGCAACCTGGGATATAAAAACCTCTTATTTTTTTATCCATCATTGCCTGCAATGCGATTTGATTGTGTGCATATCCTGGAGGTGTAAAATTTTTCACGTTCGCACTTGAGCCTGCAAATAGAGGAAACTCTTTAAAACCACATCTTTTTCCTCAATACCAGGCTCATATTCTGGTTTGAAAAAACGAACATTATCGCCAATTTTTCCATGACCTAATAGATTTCCACCACGGACATCAATATTGCCTGCAATTGCAGTCAAAATACACACTGCTCTGGCTTGCTGTGCCGCATTCGGTTGTTGTGACCCTACGCCAAGCCTAGCAAAGGTGCATGACGGCTCACTTGATGCAAACAATCTTGCTGCTTCAATAATTTTTTCTTGGGGAACCCAGGTTATTTCTGAAACTGTTTTAGGATCATATGGCTGTACATGTTTTTTTAACCTCTCAAACCCTGTGCAGTAGTCATCAACAAAATTTTTATTATGAAGCCCTTCATTTATCACAACATGGAGCATGCCTAATGCGAGTGCGCCATCTGTTCCCGGTCTAACCCTTAACCAAATATCAGCGGCAGGAAGGCCGAGCGCATCCATATCGAGTACTTCAGGCGGCCTCGGGTCAACTTTTATAACCTTTGCACCATGGGCTTGAGCATAGTTTATATCCTTTTCCATGGCTGGTCGGGTGTGTCTAGGGTTAGATCCCCATATAAGAATGCACTTGGAATATTTAAAATATGGTGATTGATCTGTCAGCACGTTTTCCCCGAAGGTTGTCACTTGAGCAATATCTAAAGGAAGATCACACTGTTGATTGATGTCTAATATATTTGGTGTCCCTAAAGCATGGCTAAACATAAAAGTTGAAGCTGAAGCCATTAGTTTATGTCCACAGCCCCAGATAGTAGAATTTGCTTGGGGGCCATACGTTTCCCTAATAACTCCAAATTTTTCTGCCATCGTATCAAGGGCTTCATCCCATGAAATTCGTCTCCATTTACCTGAGCCACGATTGCCAACACGCTTCTGTGGATAAATAACTCTATTTGGATGATAAACTGTCTCTGGCGCAGCCATAGCTTTAATACCATCTATCCCCATAACGTTTGCGATCTCCGTTATTTTACCATCCTCTAAAGTGCAAAATAATCGGCACTTCATATGACATTGTTGGCAAAACGTTTGGACTCTACTGTCCACAGACATATATATTCCTCCGTTCATATCATGAATAAACAAGAAAGCTTCCCGACACGCAATTGACCCATTTTATTGTGTAAAAATAATAGGTTTTCAAAAAACAATTTGTCGGGTGTGATATGGATTTATTAATAATTGACCCCTTTCCTCCCAATATTTTCTTTAGCAATCAAATAATTCATTACGCTTTCGAAATTCTAATGACTTTTTTTTATTTGAGTTGTTGTAATGTCAATTTCCCAAGCATTTTGAAAATATTTTAAGCATGCATTAATTGAGTGTTTGTTAATTCCTTTGGCTTAAGTTCTATTGCCGCTTGGATCAAAATACGATTCTGGATATTTCACCCAATGAACATCTCTTATGAAATTCGAAGCTTCTTGGTATTTTTTCGAATCAAGGAGATTAAGGAGCATGTCATGCTCTTTAGAGTTGTCTTCTTTCCATTTTTGGTCGTATGGAATTGTAGAGAAGTCATATAGACGATGTTTCAACGTGTTGGTATATTTTAATAAAATTTCGTTCCCAGATATATCTAAATAAACTTGATGGAATAAAGAATTATATTTGAAATATTTTTCATCGTCATTTTTTGAGAAAGAGTCATTCATTTTTTCATTTAACTCCTTCATTTTTTCAATTTTCTTTTTTTCCCATCAAATGAGAGCATGTTAAAATTAAAGATGATTCTAAAGCACCAAGAATTTGATATATCTCTAAAAATTCTTTGCGGTTCAACTCTCTTATTTTTATACCACGTTGTGGCAAGATTGTGACAAAACCTTCATTTTCAAGCTGCGCGATTGCTTCTCTAATTGGTGTGCGGCTAATATCTAATTCAATACACAACTGGTTTATTGTTAAAATTTCACTTCTTTCTATTTCCCCTTTTCTAATTTTTCTACGTAAATGTTCATAGACATAGTCTCGCAATCCATATTTAGCCATTAATTTCTCTTTTTCCATATTAGTCTAATCCTATTAGTTTTTAGAAAACTTAAGATCTTAAGATCCTAAGATCTTACTTGTTATTTCTGATTATCACCCAGTTGTTTTTTTGTCAATGCTTTTTTTGTACCCATTCACAGAGTATGAATGCTTGAAGAACAAAGGCGTGCGATTTCATGAGCCGTAAGCGCTAAAAGAACCGCATCTTTTTTTATCGACGAGCCTGTGGCATAAAAGGGCATCATTGTAAAAACAAGGGAGCTTGGAAATGACACAGAGATGGAATCAGCGGCGAGCTGAGAATAAACGGCGCTGGGAAAATCATATAGAAAAG